>UZAT01087975.1_pt1 | contig 27140 bp, 35 predicted proteins | sample 2160861 | NCBI WGS metagenome assembly UZAT01 (sample SAMEA5138306, study PRJEB28736) | viral metagenome | reverse complement strand
CCACCACGGCAAGCTGCTCACCGAGCCCACGAAAAACCGGCAGGCCCGGCTGGTACGGGACGACAAGGCCAAGTTCGTCCAGATCGACCCAGACCTGGGCGAGCTTTTCGACGTCACGGACTACAAAAGCACCATATCGGCGCTGGAAACCCTTTGCACCATTGAGGCGCTGAGCCGCGAGAGCGGCCTGGACGACGGTTTCCGCTCCATCTTTTCGTCCATCGACGAGCTGCACCAGCACAAGGATAACAAGATATACAAAGCTATTTACAACGGCACCCGCTCCCTGCCTGAGACGCTGGTATCCATGATTACCACCCGCGGCGACCAGTTAAACAGTTTCTGCAAGGAAATGGACGACTACTGCATAAAGGTGCTGCGAGGATTGACCACCGCAGAGGACCTTTTTGTAGACATTTACTGCCTGGATCCGGGCGACGACATATGGGACGAGCGCAACTGGATAAAGGCCAACCCGTTCCTGTGCCGCGACCCCGAAAAGCTGGAAACCCTACGGCAGGACGCACAGACCGCCAGAGACATGGGCGGATCCGAACTGCGGGACTTTTTGACAAAGTGCCTCAACATGTGGGTCAAGAATACGGACGACCAGTACATTGACCCGGACGCATGGAAAGAGTGCGGCAGTGAGCGCAAACTGGCGCAGATCGTGGAGAGCGGCCGGCGCGACTGCTGGGTGGGCCTGGACCTGTCCAGCGGCGGCGACCTCACCACCCTGGCGCTGGAGTTTCCGCTGGACGGCGGCAAGTATTACCTGTACAGCCATAGCTTTATGCCCCGGGGCCGCCTGGAGGAGCATGTGGAGACAGACCTGGCGCCGTATGACCTGTGGGAGCAGATGGGGCTTATTACCGTCACCGGCGGCAGCATGGACTTTATGAATGATTATAAATTCATAGTTTCCCAGTTGTCCGAATTCAAGGAGCGGTACAACCTCAATTTCCTGGGCATCGGCATCGACCCCCACAACGCTGCCGGCGTTATGCAAGACCTGGAGGCTTTTGGCTGCCCGGTAACCCTAATCACACAGAGCGCCCGGAACCTGAACGACGCAACGGTGGCCATACAGCTGCTGACCAAGAGCGGCGCCCTGGAATATTACCAGGGAAATGAGCTGCTGACGTGGTCCATGGTCAATGCGGCCGTGGTTCGCAACAGTTTTGAGGAAATCAAGGTGGACAAGAAACCCGGCGCCAAGTTTAAGCGCATAGACCCCGTGGACGCAATTATCGACGCCCATGCGCTCATGCTGCTGAGCACCGGCGGACAGGGCGATATTGACGTAAACAACGAGGCGGAAGCCTATCTAAAAATGATGGGCTGGAGCTAAAGGAGGAAACAACATGGCATTTATGGACCGGATCCGCGCGGCGGCCGCCGCGTTTACTGAAAAGAGCGCGGCCGACAATTCCGAGCAAATGACGCTCAACCAACTGCTGTCATTCCTTGGAGTACACAAAGGCGCCGACGCTGCCGCAATGAATGAGGCGGTATACTTTGCCTGCTGCAAGGTGCTGTCCGAGGCTGTGGGCAAACTGCCCCTGAAAATTCAGCAGTACACCCAGCAGCACGGCATAAGAGTGGCCCGTGAGCACCCGTATTACAGGATGCTGAACGAGCGGCCCAACCGCTACATGACAGCCAGCACGTTCTGGAGCACCATGGAGCTGTGCCGCGTCCACCACGGCAACGCATACGCCTGGATCGACCACCGCAAGCATGACAATCCGCAGCTGTGGCCCATTGACCCAACCGCTGTGCAGGTATGGTATGACAACGCCAAAAAGCTGAGCGACGTGCCAGACGTATATTACCGGGTCAATACCCCGCAGGGCGTCCTGGTCCTGGGGTCCGAGGAAGTGCTGCACTTTAAGAGCCACAACACCCTGGACGGCCTGGTGGGCATCAGCGTCCGGGAGCAGTTGGCCAGCACCATCCACGGCAACGCCAAGGCCCAGGAGTACATAAACCGACTGTATGAAAGCGGCATGACCGCCAAGGCTGTGCTGCAGTATACCGGAAACCTGAGCGACGCCAACAAGGACGCGCTGACCCGCGGCATGGAGGCGTATGCCAAGGGCGAAATGAAATCCAAAGGTATCGAGAACATTATCCCCGTGCCCTTTGGTATGACATTAACCCCGCTCAACCTAAAGCTGGCGGATAGTCAGTTTCTGGAGATTAAGCAATACACCGCGCTACAGATTGCGTCCGCCTTTGGCGTCAAGCCGTACCAGGTGGGCGACTACACCAAGAGCAGCTATGCCAGTGCTGAGGCGCAGCAGCTGTCTTTCCTGGTGGACACCCTGCTGTATATCGTCAAGCAATACGAGGAGGAAATTGGCTATAAACTGCTGTCCGACGTCGAGGAGGCAGCCGGCTATCATGCCAAGTTTAACACCGCCGTTATTTTGAGAGCGGACCAGCAAACGCAGATCAACACGTTGAGCCAGGCCGTGTCCAGTTTCCTTATGACACCAAACGAGGCGCGGGAGCGGCTGGACCTCCCCAGTAAGACCGGCGGCGACGAGCTGCTAGGCAATGGCGCGAGTATACCGGTACAGCTGGCCGGTACTCAATACACACAAAATACTGCAGGAAAGGAGGAGGACAAGGCATGGATGATCGCAGCAATAACGGCGGCCGTGAAAGCGGCATTGCCGGCATGATTGAAAAGGCGGCCCAACTGGCCCCCCAGGAGATCACCGAGGCGGAGCTGAAAGCCATTAACAAGTACGCTCTGGAACCTTTGACCACTGACCAGGTTTTCACCTTTAAGGCGGTACTTTGTGACAACGAGCTGGACCGGGCACATGAGCGGTTTACCCTGAAAGCACTGCAGGACCTCAAAAAGCTGTTTTTGGGAAAAACCATCATTAAAGACCATCGGCACCTTGCGGACAACCAGGTAGCGCGGATTTACTCCACGGAGCTGGTGACGTCTGAAAAGGAGGCACACGGCGGGGAAAAGTACACCCAACTGGTGGCCCATTGCTACATGGTCAAGACCGCCAGCAATGCCGACCTGATTGCAGAAATCAAGGGCGGCATAAAGAAAGAGGGCTCTGTGGGCTGTGCTGTAAAAAGCGTTATCTGCTCCATTTGTGGCGCGGACAATGCGAAAGTATACTGCGCCCACTGGCCGGGCAGAGCCTACGAAAAGGATGGGCACATGCAAACGTGCACCTTTTCCCTGGACGGTGGCCGCGACGCCTACGAGTTTTCACTGGTGGCCGTCCCCGCACAGAGGGCCGCCGGCGTATCCAAAAGCTACACCGGCGAAACCGTCCATGAGGCCCAGAGCGGCCAGGAAACCCCGCAGCCGGGCACAACGCCCAGCGGCACCAACGACAGCGAAAAGGCCGCCGAACTGGCCGTACAGGCCGAACTGGCAGCAATTCGCGCACGAAACACCTATATCAACTAAGGAGGAGACAACATGAACAAGAGAATGAGAGAACTGCAGCAGCAGATCGCCCAGAAGTCCACCGAGGCCAAGGGCTACACTGAGGGCGAAAGCAAGGACATTGCCAAGGCCCAGGCCCTGCTGGAGGATATCAAGGAACTGCAGAAAGAGCTGGATGTCCTGGCTGATCTGGAAAAGGTCAACAAGGGCGCCGTTCCCACCGACCCCGTGCAGGGCGAGGAGAAGAAAGCCAGCGGCTTTAAGGCACTCATTAAGATGCTGACCAAAAAGCCCATGGACGACAAGGAAAAGGCCCTCATTTCCGGCGAGAACGCTGCCAGCGGTGAAAACTACCTGCTGCCCGAGGACGTCCGCCTGGAAATCAACGAACTGCGCAAGTCCTACGTTTCCGCCCGTGACCTGGTCACCGTGGAAAACACCAACATGCTGACCGGCTCTGTGAACTACGAGGACGGCGAGATCACCGACCTGGTGGAGTTCACCGACGGCGAGGACCTGGGCAACGTGGAGGATCCCAAGTTCGTGCAGAAGAAGTTCACTATCCGCTGGTTTGGTGGCCTGATTCCCATTTCCCGTATCCTGCAGGGCGCTGAAAAGGGCGGCCTGATGGGCTACCTCAACCGCTGGTTTGTTCGCAAGGCCGTGCGCACTGAGAACAAGGACATTTTCGCCAAGCTGAAAGCTGGTTACAACGGAGGCGCCCCCAAGGCTGTGGCCGGCTGGGAGGCCCTGAAAGAATCCATTACCGTGGACCTGGACCCCGCCTGCCTGATCGACGGCGTTATTGCTACCAACCAGAGCGGCTGGGCCTGCCTGGACAAGGAAAAGGACGGCGACGGCAACCCCGTGCTGCAGCCCAACCCTGCGAATCCCACGCAGAAGTTGTTCCAGGGCCTGCCTGTCAAGGTCTACGCCAACGCGGAACTGCCTAACATCGACGCCACGCACTTCCCCATGTTCTACGGCAGCACCAAAGCCGGCTGCACCATGGTGGTGTATGACGGTATGGAGTTCACCGTATCCGAGCATTTCCTGTTCGGTAAGAACCAGAACTGCATGCGCGTGATCGAGGGCTTTGACACCATGAGCACCGACACAGCTGCATACATCTACGGCAGTTTTGCCGCTACTCCTAAAGCCTAATTTCCCCGCCGGGCGGGGAAACCTGCCCGGCAGCTTTTAACCTGAAAGGAGGCGGCGAGAGTGCCAACAGTTGAGGACGCCCTGGTATACCTGGGCATTGACTACCCGGACGACGTTATCCGCAAAAATGTGACCAGAGCCCTGGCCACCGCTGTAAAGACACTCCACGGCGCCGTGGGCGAGGACGTGGAGACGCTCATGCCCAACGACTCCCGCGCCAATGAGCTGGTGCTGATTTACCTGGACGACCTGTACAGCCAGCGAGGTATTTCTGCCAAAGTAACCGGGGCAACCCGGCGAATGGTGGCGGACATGGTACTCCAGCTCCAGATGGAACTGCGGACGCTGCGGGAGGAGGCCGGCGCATGAGTTATCACCCTGTAAAAGTTCAATTCCTGGATCCGCTCACGGAGGAATGGTCCGACCTCCTGAACCTCCACGCGCTGCAGGTAAACAAGGCCGGCGGCGGCGAGAGCTTTGCGGCAGGTGCTGAGCAGTACCACCCGCGGCTGACCTTTACGCTGCGCTGGTGCAAGGCCCTGGAGGCTGTGAAGTACAACACCCAGCAGCACCGCATTGTATACCAAGGCCATAATTTCAACATCCAGGACTATGACGACTACATGGAGCAGCACATAACCGTGCAACTGGTAGGTGTGGCGTATGGCTAACGGCATCAAGCTGGAGGACCTGGGCGGGGCTATTGCCAAGGAACTGACGGTCTACGGCAAGGAAGTGCAGGACCGGGTAAACAAGGCCGGGCGCAAAGCCATAAAAGAGGTGGAACGCAAGACCAAGGATACCGCGCCTTATAATGCACAAGCCTACCACCAGCACTATGCTGACCTAATCGCCACAAAAACCGAAAGCTCCAGGACCGGCGACGAGACGCACACCTGGTACGTCAAGCCGCCCGGCCACCGGTTGACCCACCTGCTGGTCCATGGTCACGAAACCAGGGACGGCGGCCGTACAGACGGCAACCCATTCCTGCAGAACGCGCTGGACGCGGTGCTGCCAGACTACGAAAAAGACGTGGAGGAGGCTGTAAAAAATGGTTAAGGAAATACTGACCGCCGCGGGCATCCAGGAACGCGGCAGCCGGTTCGTCAAACCGCCCGCCGGGACCTATGCCGTGTGGTTTGACAACATCGACACAGACGGCCCGGACGGCAGGCCTCCCCAAATCTTTGCCCATTCTGTCCGGGTGGAGCTTTACGCCCCGAAAAAGGATCCTGCCGCAGAGGCAGCGCTGGAGGCAGAAATGGGCGCCCGGGGCCTGCACTGGACCAAGCAGGACCGGCTATGGATTCAATCCGAGCAAATGTATCAAACAATTTACGAATTCGACTACACCGAAAAAAGGAGGATTTAACCTATGGGCAAGAGAGACAAGGACACTATTCCTCTGGGGTCCGGTATCCCCTACATGATGGAGCACACCGACACCATTCCCACCCCCGAGGAAATCTGCGTGGAGGAAAACCGGCTGGGCTATGTACAGAGCGGCGCCTCTTTGGAGTATACCGAGGAAACCCACGTCGAAAAGGACGACCTGGGCCGTGTGTACAAGGAGATCACCACCGAGGAGGAGGTCCTGCTGAAACTGGGCCTGCTGACCTGGAACGGCGAAACCCTTACCAAGCTGATTGACCGCAGCAAGTCCGAAACCAAGGACGGTATGCGCGTAACCAAGATCGGCGGCGCCGGCAACGCCAAGGGCAAGTATTACGTGGTCTGCTTCCACATTCCCGACAAGGTGGACGGCGATATGTGGGTTATGATCGTGGGCCGCAACTCTGCGGGCGCGTCCATCGCTTTCGCAAAGGACGCCGCATCTAAGATCGAACCCGAATTCCGTGCCATTCCGCACGACAAGGACGGCACCCTGGTGCTGCTGTTTGAAAAGCTGCCCGCTACTACCTAATGACGCAAACCGCAGCGGGGCCAACGTGTCCCGCTGCATCTTTTAACCGACAGGAGGAAAAGCAATGGCCCGCGTATTGGACTTTAACGAGGTGCAGAGTTCTTTTATGGATATCACGCTCTGCGACCCTGAGCGCACAACGGTGCACCTGGATATCCCGACCGAGGAAGTAATTAACAAGCTGCAGAACATGCAGACGGAACTGGCAGCAATGAGATCCGGCAACAAGGCCGCGATTGATTCTATTTATGACCTGGGCGCCTGCCTGATTAACTGTAACGAGGACTTTTTCACCGTCACCGGTGAGGAACTGCGCACCAAGTACGGCATGAAACCGGTACCCATGCTGAAATTTTTCACCGCCTATATGGCGGGCATTGAGGAGCTTAGCAACCTAAAAAACTAAGGCTCCCGTATAACCCTTATTTCCAAGGGGATACGGGAGGCCATGACTATAGCACGGCCAGTTATTGGCGCAAGCTGGTGGCCGATTATACCGGGCTCAATTTCCTGGAAATCGGCCGGCTGAACTATTTGCAGTATCTGGTCTGGAGGCGGGACGCCTGGATCCATATGCTGAGCCGCACGGAAAAAGGCCAGGAATACCTGGACGAGGCGTGGCGGCTGGAACAGACAAAGGCGGACCGTGCAGCATTAAGAGCACGTTTTGGGAAAGGAGGGGGAAACGGTGGCGAGTAATACCATTAAGGGCCTGACCGTGGAAATCGGCGGCGATACCACAAAACTGGGCAAGGCATTAAAGGACGTAGAGGCAAAGTCCCGCAGCCTGTCCAAGGAACTGAGCGACGTTAACAAGCTGCTGAAACTGGACCCCGGCAACGCTGACCTGCTGGCGCAAAAGCAGGACATTCTGGCGGAGGCCGTTGCGGCTACCGCCAAAAAGCTGGACACCCTGAAAGAGGCCGAAAAGCAGGTCCAGGAGCAATTTAAACGCGGCGAGGTATCCGAGGAGCAAGTGCGGGCCCTGCAGCGTGAGATTGTGGCGACCGAGAACAAAATGAAAGGCTACCAGAAAGCCGCCAAGCAGACGGCTGAGGCAAGCCGGGACATGGGCGACGGCGCCGACGACGCGGGCAAGGACCTGGCGGACACCGGCGACGAGGCAAAGAAAACCGCCAAAAAGGTGGACGACTACGCCGACAGCGCCGAAAAGGCGGAGAAATCCAGCGGCAACATGGGCAAGACCCTGGGCGGCATTGCAAAGGCCGGTCTGGCCGCTGTAGCGGCTGCGTGCGCTGCCGCTATCACCGGACTGGTAGCAGCAGCGGAGAGTACCCGCGAGTATCGCACCGAAATGGGCAAGCTGGACACCGCCTTTACAACTGCCGGGCATAGCAGCGAGGCGGCCACAAAGACCTACGAGGAGCTACAAAGCGTCATTGGCGAAACTGACCAGAGCGTGGAGGCGGCGCAGCAGATCGCCCTGCTGGCTGATTCCGAGGAGGATGCAGCAAAGTGGGCCGGTCTGGCCGCGGGAGTGGTCGGCCGCTTTGGCGACGCCCTCCAACCAGAAACATTTTACGAAGCCGCAAACGAAACGCTCAAACTAAACGAATCCACCGCGGGCTACACCCAAATGTTGGAGCAAGCCGGCTACGATGTCGAAAAGTTCAACGCCGGGCTGCAGGCATGTGCTACCCAGGAGGAAAAGCAGGCCTATATGCTGCGCATCACGGACCAGTTGCTGGGCGACGCTGCAGACAAGTACCGCGAGACTAATGCGGAGGTTATCCGCGCAAACCAGGCAAACGAAAAATGGACGCAGTCCCTGGCCGGCATCGGCGGCGCCATTGAGCCGGTTATAACCGACGTTAAAATGCTGGGCGCGTCCCTGTTGTCCGAGCTGGTGCCCGGCGTGCAGGAGGTGGCTGAGGCTTTCCGCGGCGTCATGAACGGCGACGCAGGGGCTGGCGAGGCCCTGGGCGCTGCCCTGTCCGGTCTTATTACCCAGGTACTGACCAAGGTGACCGAACTGGCGCCCACGCTGGTAAATGTGGCAATGGGCCTTATTACCACTCTGACCACCACGCTCATTTCCATGCTGCCGCAGCTGGTAACCACCGGCGTGCAGCTCATTACCACCATTCTGAACGGCCTGACCTCTGCCATTCCGCTTATTACGCAGGCCCTGGTGGACATGATACCCAAGCTGGTGCAGGCAATCGTTACCGGCATACCCCAGCTGATACAGGGCGGTGTACAGCTGCTCCTGGCCCTTTTGGAGGCTATCCCGCAGATTATCCCGCCCCTGGTGGCGGCGCTGCCGCAGATCGTTATGTCCGTTATTAACGGACTGCTAACGGCCATCCCTCAGCTGATACAGGGCGCGGTTCAATTCTTGACCGCGATTATTCAGGCAATCCCCCAGATCGTTTCCATGCTGGTGCCGCAGATCCCTGTTATTGTGACGGCGATAATTGACGGGCTTATTTCCAATATTCCCGTTTTGCTAGAGGGCGCGCTGGCTCTGCTGGACGCCATCGTGCAGGCCATTCCCCTGATTATCGAGGCGCTGGTGCCGCAGATCCCGTCCATTGTGGACACCATCATAGAGAAACTGCTGGAAATGACGCCACTGCTGCTGTCTGCCTGCATCGACCTGCTTTTTGCACTGATTGAGGCCATACCGGTGCTGGTTCAGGAACTTTTCCGGGCCCTGCCGTCCGTGCTGCAGGCAATTGGCCAGGTGCTGAGCGCCCTGCCGCAACTGCTGTGGTCCATATTTACCACTGTTCTGGGCAAGGTTGGCGAGTGGATTGTGAAAATGGCAAGCAAAGCGGGCGAGGCCGGCAGCAAATTCCTGTCCAAGGTGGTGGAGTTTTTCACGCAGTTGCCGGGCAAAATCTGGTCTTTCTTGTCTAACGCAATCAGCAAAGTGGGATCCTGGGCGTCCAGCATGGCCGCAAAGGCCAGCAGCGCCGGCTCCAACTTTATCAACGCGGCGGTTAGCTTTATACAGCAACTGCCGGGCAAAATCTGGTCTTTCCTGTCCAACGCCGTCACCAAGGTGGGCACCTGGGGCAGCAACATGGTGAGCAAGGCCAAGTCTGGCATGAGCAAGGTGGTATCCTCTGTTACTAACACCCTGAAAAACCTGCCCAGCAAGGTGCTTTCCGTCGGCAAGAACCTGGTAACCGGCCTGTGGAACGGTATCACCAACAAACTGACCTGGCTGAAAAACAAGATCAAGAGCTTTACAAGCTCTGTCCTGGACAGCATCAAAGGCTTTTTCGGTGTAAATTCCCCGTCCAAGGAAACCGCGTGGATTGGTGACATGCTGGACCAGGGCCTGGCCAAGGGCGTGACCGACAACGCCCGCGCACCTATTAAGGCCATGCAAAAGGTTTCCGGCAGCGTGCTGGACGCAGCTGCCACGGACGTAAACGGCATATCCTTGGAGCGCAGCCTGCAGAGACAGACGGCAACCGCTCAGGCGGCCGCGGGAGCACCCAGCGGCATGCTGGCCAAGCTGGACGCCATCCTGGCAGCCATCGAAAAGGGCCAGGTGCTGACCATCGACGGCAAGCAGTTCGTGGGCGGCACGGCCACCATGTACGACAACACACTGGGCCAGCGCAGAGCACTGGCAGCAAGGGGGGCGCTGTAAATGGAAAAAAGAGCCCTTATTCTGGGCACATATCACACCAACTACGACGGCCTGTGGACCTTGGCAGCCCTGCAACTGACTGACCCCGAATACCAGGCGCATTTCCAGGAGGTAGTGGGCCGGGACGGTCCGCTGGACTTCTCCACGGTCCTGACCGACGGGGAGCCCCGCTACGGCAGCCGCATGCTGACCGCAACGCTGGAAAGCTCCGAGGGCACCCGGCAGGAGCGGCAGGACCGGATCTCCGTCATGGTAAACACACTTGATGGGTGGCGCATGGATATCCAGCACCCGGATTACCCGGCGCACTACCTCAGCGGGCGGGTGCAGATAAAACAGGAATACAACAACAACGCCCACGCGGCCGTCACCGTGACCGCTACCTGTGACCCCTGGCTTTACAGCCAGGCGGAAAGGGTCTACGCCGTAAAAGCATACGAATGGGAGCAAAACCTACTGCTGGCCAATACCGGCCGGCGGGCCGTGGTACCCAAAGTGGTCATTGACGGAACAGACGCCGATATCCTGTTGGCGTTTGGCGACGTGTCTTTGGCGCTGGGCCCAGGCACCTACATGCTGCCCGACCTGCTACTGCGGAACGGCAACACCCTGGTTAAGTACAGCGGCACCGGCACGGCAAAAATAACCTACAGAGAGGCGGTGCTGCGCTAATGCTGCAGCTTTATGCAGACGGCGCGGTGGCCTATGACAGCCGGCTGGAGGAGTACACCCTGCTGGGGTTGAAAACCACCACCGGCCTAAATAAGGGCGGCACGGCTGAAATTATCCTGCCACCCGGCCACCCTGCCTATAACGATTTTATCAGCTACAAAACACTGGTAACACTTTACGAAAACGGCGCCCTGCAATTCCGTGGCCGGGCCCTGTACCCGTCCGACGACTTTTACAACCGCAGGACCGTCGTGTGCGAGGGTGAACGCTGCTTCCTGCGGGACGGCGTTATCCGTCCATATCTTTTCCAGGACACCCCGGCGGCTATCTTTGCCGCCGCCCTGGATCTGTACAACGAATCCGTGGACGAATTCAAGCGGTTTTCTCTGGGTCAGATCACCGTAACAGACCCCAACGACTACGTGCGCCTGGAAAGCGAAAGCGCGGAGACGTTTGCGGCCTTTTATGACAAGTTGGTGGAGCGCTGCGGCGGCTATATCGTTTTCACGGACACCCCGGACGGCGGCCGGGCTATCAACTGGCTGGCCGAAATCGGCACCGAAAGCAACCAGGCTATAGAGTTTGGAGAAAACCTGCTGGAATTCGCCCGGTCCGGCGAATCCGCAGAACTGGCCACCGCTATCCTGCCCTATGGCGCCCAGCTGGAGGACGGCACCCGTGTAACCATTGCAGGCGTCAACGGCGGCGTGGACTGGATCCAGGACGACGAGGCCGTGGCCCTGCGCGGCCGCATCACGGCCACCGTAACCTGGGACGACGTGACAGACCCGGCCAACCTGCTGGCCAAGGCACGGCAATGGCTGGCAGAGCACAAGCTGGCCGTCACCTCCCTGCAGCTGACTGCTGCGGACCTGTCCCGGCTGGACCGCAGTATTGACAGTTTCCACAATGGCGACCTGGTGCACGTCCTGAGCAAGCCCCACGGCCTGGACGACCGTTTCCAACTGACGGAGCGCACAATCGACTGGCTGAATCCTGCCGGCGGTAATATCACCCTGGGCCGGTCCCTAGCAACACTGACCGGCGCGGACGTGGTTTTCCAAATGACGGTCACAAAGGGCGCAAGCCAGGCAAAAGCCTCCGCCGTCGCTGCGGCCCGCCTGAACACGGCGCAGCAGATCCAACTGCTGGAGACGCAGTTTAACTCCAAAATTGCGCAAACCAGCCAGGATATCCTGCTGCAGGTATCGAACACCTACGCCCCCGCATCCGAGCTGCAGACCGTAGTTAAAAACGTGACCGTGTTTTATTACCTGTCTACGTCCTCCACGGAACCGGCAGGCGGCAGTTGGTCCGAGACGGCCCCGGAATGGGTCAGCGGGAAATACATGTGGACCAAGACCGTGACGGTGTACGGAAACGGCACCCAGACCGAAAGCACACCGGCATGTATCTCTGGTGCCGTGGGCGCCGCTGGCGTGGGCGTTTCCGGCGTGGCGGCTGAGTATTACCTTTCCGAGTCAAAAACCGAGCAGACGGGCGGCAGTTGGTCCACAACGGCCCCAGAGTGGGAAAAAGGGAAATACCTGTGGACGCGCACGGTGGTTACCTACACCGACGGCACGACCTCCACGACGGAGCCGGTGTGCGACAGCGCATGGGAGCAGGTGGAAGCGTCCATAAAGATGCTGGCCGACAGTATCAACCTGCAGGTTAGCGGCAAGCTGGGCGGCACCGCCAATATTACCCTGAGCGTAAACGGCGAGGACCGGGAAGTACAGACCCTGGACATGAGCGGCGTGCGAAAGGCCTTTGCCGACGACACCACCGCCGTGACCATTCAGGCCGGCACCATCACATTTAACAGCGGCACTATCATCATAAACAGCGACAATTTCCAGGTTACCCGCGAGGGCGTGGTAACGGCCAAGGCGGGAACCGTGGGCGGCTGGACGTTGAAAAACTACAAGCTGTACGCCGGCGACGGCGTAGACATTAAGACCGTGGTAATGCAGGCGCCGACAGAAAGCAACCTTTATGTTTTCGCGGCCGGCGGTACAAGTCACGACAGCTATGCGGACTGTCCTTTCCGGGTAACCAAGGCGGGCAAGCTGTACGCCACGGACGCGGTGGTTTATGGCGACATTGTCACCATAGACGGATCCTACAAGACCCAACTGGAACGGGGCAGCCTGAGCCTGTACTTTGACGACGTACTGTGCGGCACTATCAATACCAAGTATTGGAGCGGAGCCAGCACCGAGGGCGTTTCCCTGCGCGTCGAGGAGGGCGGGCACTATATCATGTTCTCCCACGCTGACGACACCCAGGGCAGCGGCTACGTGGTGGACTACTACCTCAACGCCGGGTGGTCCAGCAACTACGACGAAATGCACATTTTTCAGACTTCCGCCCGATTCCTGGACGACGTGTATTTTGCGGGCTATACCCGCATCCGGTCCTTGCGTTTGTTTGGATCCGACGGCGAATATCTGGTAGGCATCGGATCAAACGGAGCCTTGACCGTATCGAAACTTTAAGAAATGGAGGCGGAAACATGATTTTTACAAATGAGCAAATGCACGACAGTATCCAGGTGCTTTCCCAGACCAGGGAGGAAAAGGGCCTGCTGGGTTACGCCCTGGCGGTGAACCTGCGGAAGCTGTCCACCACGCCCGAGCTGTCGGAATACGCCCGAAAGCGGGACGAACTGCTGGCGCAGCACGGCACCGACAAGGGCGGCGGCAAGTATGACCTGGGGCCGGTGGCGCTGGCGGCCTTTTGCGCAGACCTGCAGCCCTTTGCCAAGATCGAGACAGACGTGGCGGTTATGCAGGTGGCGCCGGAAGTGTTCTATAGCGGCAACCTGACAAGCGCCCAAATGTACGCCCTGGGCTGGATGGTAAAGGAGGAGTAAGCCATGGTACAGAGAGTTCAAATGGTCCGGGGCACCACTCAGTCCTTTGAAATCACCATCACAGACGCGGAATATGCCCCCTTTAAACTGGCCGCCGGCGAAAAAATCCTGTTTGGCGTCAAGAGAAAACCGGACGACGCGGAATACATCTTCCTGAAAAAAATCTATAACGGCAGCCGGGAGGGCGTGTTTAAAGTTACGGTCTACCCGGAGGACACCGCCGACATTGCGCCGGTCCGGTACTACTACGACGTAGGCGCGCAAATCGGCGCGGACTATTACAACGTGATTAAGCCCAGCCCGTTCGACGTTCTGTCCAATATTACGAAATGGGGTGACGCGGATTGAAACGGTTAACCGGTCATATTGCACCCAAGCGGCTGCAGGGAAAGATAGCCGCGGTTCGCGATATCATCGGCGGTTCTGCCGCCGTTATCGCGCCCCTGAATGTCACGAAAAACGGCACCTATGACAAGGGCCACAGTACGGCCACCTTTACCTGGTCCGCAGATACGGAGTACGACTTTTCCCTGGAAGTGGAGGGCATCCCCCTGCGGGTCAAAAAGGCGGATACCCTGGTGGTGCCGGAAAGCCTGGACGTGCTGACCGGGGCCGGGTATGGCGTTACCTTTACCGCCCCGGACGGCGGCCAGAGGGTCCTGCCTTTGAGCGAGGCGGGGGTGCTCCCCCTGGACGACAGCAACAGCGCATACATGACCGACGAGCTCATGTTTGCGGTGGTTTGGATCCGCGACGCGGTGGCGGTCAACGCCATGGTCGGCGCCGCCGTGTTTGAAAATAACACGGTTTATGTGACGGACTTCCTGTGGACGGCCATGCCGGACGATATGGCCGGGGTGCGACTGACCGTCACCGCACCGGGCCCGCTGGTGGACGGGTATCTGCCTGTAAATGTGCAGGTCAGCGCCGGGCCGCTGGACCTGGCAAACCTGCCCGAGGTGGACAGCCTGGAAGTGACAGAAACCAGCCCCACCGCCGTGCGGTATAACGGCGAAATTTATTTATTAGTGGAGGAGTAAAAATGGCTGAATATAAAGCATTGGCTCAAAACACGCTGAAAATAACCACGGAAATGACCCTGAACCACAACACGGAGCTGGGCGCACCTTTGGTGCATAACCACCCGAGGGTTAAGCTTATCAAATCGGGCAATGCGGAGGTTGTGTATGAAAATTTAATTCCGTCCATAATCAAGTCAAATGCCGCCAAAACCAAATTTGAAAGCAAAAATGGAAGTTATAACGCCAGCAGTAATGCAGAAGGTGCAATTCAAATTGCCGTGTACAAAATTGTAGATTATTATACTGCCGAAGAAGCGATCCCTGTTGTTGTTGAGGGGGTTAAGTACCACGGGCAAAAGAGTGCTTTTTATAGCGGCAAATTACGCAAGATCGGCGGAAGCTATAAGGGTTCAAATGCAACAGTTTCATCGAGAGGAACGTACCCCGGATTTAAAGTTAAAACGGTTATGTATTCGGTTGCGGCTGGATCGATTGTGACAAAAGAAGCGCAAGTCACGGCTTATATGTCTGCTAGCGCATCTTCGGGAAGCCCGGGGACCAGTTATTATGGCGGCGCAGCAGCAATCGACGGCCTGCTTCTCCAGAAAGAAGAGAACGACATCGTGCTTGCAATTGAAATCGAATATCCCAAGTATGACCTGACCATCAGCGGCACGGGCCTGCAGTATTCCCTGGACGACGGCCTGACCTTCCAGGACGTGACCGACAACATGATCCTGAGCCAGGTGGAGCACGTCGTCTTTAAGAACACCGGCAGCGCGGCCAAGACTATCGGCACAACCCAAGGCGCCGCAGAGGTGGGCACCATTGCCGCCGGTAAGACCTTTGTGGCCGTGCCCGAGGCAGACGGCACCTGGTTTATTTCCTGATAGTCCGCGCCCTGGCAAACTATCATTTTAGCAATACCCCCAAAACATAAAAGGAGGCGTTTACCATGAAAAACACAAAACCCGGCCACAGTGCGCCCGTCGTCTGTCTGGACGCCGGCCACTATGGCAAGTACAACCGCAGCCCCGTGGTGCCTGCGTACTATGAGAGTACCATGGTCTGGGCGCTGCACAACTACCTGGCGGCGGAGCTGGAGGGCTACGGCATCCAGGTGAAAAAGACCAGAGCAGACCAGGCCAAAGACCTGGACCTGGTTCCCCGGGGCGAAGCGTCCAAGGGCTGCGACCTGTTCCTGTCCATCCATTCCAACGGGGCCGACAAGGAAAGCACCGACTACGTGGTGGCCATGTACCAGGTGGACGACAACTGCGGACAGATCGACGACCAGAGCCGCGCCGTGGCCGTCCTGCTGGCCGACTGCGTGGCGGGGATCATGGGCGCCAAGCCTATGACATGGAGCACCCAGTCCAGCGCGGACCGTGACGGCAACGGCTACAAGGACGACTATTACGGCGTGCTCCGCGGCGCCCACAACGTCGGCACCGCCGGCGTTATCATCGAGCACGGATTCCACACCAACAAAGCGCAGGCCACCTGGCTGCTGGACGACAGCAACCTGCGCCGCCTGGCGGAGGCTGAGGCGGCGGTAATTGCCGAATGGTTTGGCGTATCCAAGAAAGAGGAAACCCCCGCAGCGCCCGCTCCCGAGCCTGAGCACTGGTACAGGATCCGCGAGGCATGGGACAAGCCCAAGACCCAGAAAGGCGCCTACAAAAACCTGGACCTGGCAAAGGAAAACTGCCCCGAGGGGTACAGCGTTTACAACTGGAACGGCGAGACGGTGTACTACAACGGCGGCGGTGAGTTCGTGACCGACGCAAAGGAAATCTTTGTAACGGAACTGCAGGAGGCTATCGGCGCGGCCGTGGACGGCATCCCTGGCCCGGAAACGCTGAGCAAGACGCCCACCCTGTCCGCCTGGATCAACGCCCGACACCCGGCCGTCAGACCCGTGCAGGCATGGCTTTTCGCCCTGGGATACCAGGAGGTCGGCACCGTCGACGGCATTGCCGGTCCTAAGTTCACCAGCGCCGTGGCCCATTTCCAGCAGGACAACGGCTGCGAGGTGGACGGTGAGATCACCGCACGGAATAAGACCTGGCGCAAGCTGCTGGGCCTGGAATAAGGGAGGCGCGGGCCAATGGATTGGCTTGTAGAACTTTTAAGCGGCGCCGCCGGCGCCGCCCTGGTGGCCGGTGCTTTCGGAATCTGGCAGAAACGGCACGCACGCAAAGACGCACATAGCAAGGCCCTGCGCTACCTCATGCTGTACGTTATCCAGGAACGGGCAAAACAGCATATAAGGGACGGCTATATCACCCTGGAGGAGCGCAGAGCCCTGCACCACTGGCACAACCTTTACCACAACGAACTGGGCGGCAACGGCGACGCTGACGCCCTCATGGCCCAGGTGGACAAGCTCCGCCTGGATATGGACGGATAAGGAGGATCCTTTGAGAGTTCTTGATTTTATCGCCACCGGGCAGACGCTGCTACAGGCCCCGTCGTGCGACTTTACCGGGATCGTGGCAGGCAGCCGGGGATATCTCCAGGCCCGTTTCCAGTTTTCCCGGGAATGGGCCGGCTGCAAAAAGGTGGCCGTTTTCACCTGCAAAGGCAAGAACTACCCGGCGCCGCTGGAGCTCAACATGTGCGAAATCCCCGCGGAGGCCCTGACCGGCAGCGCCGTCCAGGTCTATGTGGTAGGCCGCCGGCCGGGCTATCAGATCACCACGTCCGTGGTAGCATTTCCGCAAATTGTACGCCGCTAATGGAGGGGCGACAACATGGATAGTTTAGACGAAATTTTTGCATCTATGCCTGCGGCAGCCGCAGAGGCTGACCGGGAGTACCTGGTCATTGACCCGGCAACCCGGACCATTTCCGTGCCCGAATCCGAGCGCATTTTCGGCGTCACCGGTGACGAACTGGCCGACAGAAAATACTTTTTGTGTCCGCGCTATGTGGGCGACGGCCTGGACCTGGCCGGCATGTTTATCCGGGTGAACTACCGAAACGCCGACGGCGACGAGGACGGTTACCTGGTGGACGACGTGGCCGTTGTGGGCGACTATGTGACCTTTAGCTGGCGACTCTGGCCCAAGGTCACCGAGTACAAGGGCGACATTCTGTTTGGCGTATGCGCCGACCTGCCCAACACCACGGGCCGCCGCTTCCCCGACTGGAACACCGCCATGGCAACCGGCGAGGTATTGGAGGGCCTGCACCCCTACGACGGCGCTGTGGAGGAAGAAACCCGCGACGTGGTAACACAACTGCGGGCCGAAACTGCGGCCCAGACGGCCGCCGTGGCCGCCTGTGGCGCGGAACAGGTGCAAGCGGTACAGGACGCCTTTGCCGCCGAAACCGCCGCCGCTGTGGCGCAGGTAGCCGCCAAGGGCGTGGCAACCCTGGCCACCATCCCGGCAGACTACACCGCACTGGCCGGCAAGGTCAACGAACAGGCAAACGCCATCAAGGGACGCCTGTTCGGCAAGGTCGTCCAGGCGTCCGACGTTTCCCCGGTAGAGCACTACATGGACGTGACAGTGCGGAGTAAAAACCTTATACCGTTTCCATTTGCAGAGCTAAGCACCACCAGAGACGGCGTGACATTCACGGCAAACGCCGACGGCAGCCTTACCGTGAGCGGCACCGCTACGCAAAACACGTCTTTCAACCTGGTTATGCAGCACCAAAAAAGCTGCCTCTTGAAAAAGGGCAGGCTGTACACTCTGACGGTCACGGCCGACCTGACTGCGGAAACGGGGTATATTTATTTCCAGGCATGGGCCAATGGCACCGCGCACATGAGCAAATCCATCCGAAAAGGCAGCGACAGCTTCACCCTGAGCGAGGACGGATACCTGCAGTTGGGCGTGGTTCTGCTGAAAGGCGTGACGGCAGACCAGACCATTTACGCCCAACTGGAGGAGGGAGCTGCTACTGAGTACACGCCGTATATTGACCCGGCCGGTGTAACCGTTACCCGCTGCGGGAAAAACCTGCTACCCTATCCGTATGCAAGTGCAACGCAGGTTTACAATGGCGTCACCTTTACGCCAAACGAGGACGGCAGCGTAACCGTGAACGGAACGGCAACAGGGGACGGCATTTCCTTTATGCTGATAAACACCGGACCAGGCGGGCGTAAACAGCTCCCAGCGGGCACTTATTTCATGTCATGCCCAGAGGTGGCGTCCACGGAGCTGTATATGAGTATATTCTTCTATGACGACAACGAAACGACAGCCTTTACCGGCACCAGCGGAAAGAATCAGGCATTCACGCTAGAAAAGCCCCAATATTACGGCGTGTATTTCCGCATTTACGGCGGCACCACGGTGACAAACCTCACCCTGCATCCGCAGTTGGAGCGGGGCGACGTGGCCACCGCATACGAGCCCTACAACGGCGCCAAGGCCATGCCCGCAGAGGACGGCAGCGTGGGAGGCATTACTTCCCTGGCCCCCAATATGACCCTGCTGACCGACACGGCCGGCGTAACCATCGAATGTACCTACAACCGGGACACCAACGCCGTCGTGGCGGAGATCCTGGCAAAAATCGCCGCCCTGAGCGGCACAACCTAAAGGAGGAAAAACCATGGAAAACATTATGGAATTTATCAAGCCCGAGCTGCTGGTACTTATTCCCGCGCTGTACTTTATCGGCTGCATGCTGAAAAAGTCCCAGACCTTTGCGGATAAGTATATCCCCCTCATTTTGGGCTTGACCGGCATTGTGCTGTGCGCCCTGTGGGTGGCAGGCACCTCCACTCTGGAAACCCCGCAGGAGATCATGCTGGCCGTGTTTACTGCCATTGTCCAGGGCATCATTGTGGCCGGCCTGTCCGTGTATGCAAACCAGATTTACAAGCAGCTGACCCATGCAGACGACGAGGCCACGCTGATTTCCGAGGAGGCCCATGTGGACGAACTGACAGACGAGCAGCTGTTTGCAGTGTTGTGCCAGCTTGGCGAGGATCCTGCGGAAGATGCAACCCGCGAGGAGTTGCTGGCCATGCTGGACGCCGTGGCCGAAAAGCTGCAGGAATAACATTTACAAAGAAAGCCCCGGCCATCCACTGTGGAGAGCCGGGGCTTAAACTTTTAAAAATATAGAAAATTCTGAAAATAATACTTGACTTTTGTTACCATATATGGTAATATAACAATGTCAAGAGGGGGTGCCGAAAGGAGCCCCGAAAGTGAAAATCGAATTCAAGTTAACCCTAACAATAACCCCTAGCAAAAAGAAAAGCCCCGCACCCAAGAAACCCCAGGTACAGAGCAATTCCCAAAAAACCAATATCATAATAAATCATAAGTAAATAAAAGTCAAGCCCCCTCTTGACAAACTTTCGGGGCTCCTGCGATAAAGAAAGGAAAATAGCATGAAGGTAAAGGATATTCTAAAGCGTTATAGCATGGCGAGCAATGCGGAGATTCATGTCCAGATCCGAAACGACGTTCACAAGTTCAGCAATGAGGGAGTGAAAACTCTAATCGACAACGGTGCTCCTGTGCTTGATCGCACCGTTGGAATGGTTAAAGTGATCAACAATGTGCTCACAATTTACGCAAACTAACGGAGGTATAGCATGGGCGAGAAACTGAGGGCGGCCAGATTGGCCGCGGGCATGACCCAGGCACAGCTGGCCGCTGCCCTGGGCTGCAGGGTCAAGGACGTGAGCCGGTGGGAAAATGGCCATGTGGAGCCGGGAGCGCTGACCTTAAAAAGGATGGCGCAGGCCCTGGGCTGCAGCATGGACGACCTGGTATAATAAAATAGGGGCAACCCGTGGCGGGTGCCCCTTTTTCTGTTGCGGTTTACAATTTGTTCACAATCTTGTATTTTGTTTGTGGTATTGTTAACAATAAGCTTGTACACCATACCCGTCTAATCTATGCCATATAGGGACGCTTGATAACTCCATTGTCCCTATATGGCATAATGGGACATGGCGCGACAAAGCCGGCGGTTACGGTATTCAAGAGCCATTCGGCATGAAAGCCGTTAAGCGGATCGAGGGCGATTTTTATAACGTCATGGGTCTGCCCATCGGCCGCTTGTGTCAAATGCTGAAAGAGTTCGGCATTGACCTTTAGAACTTCCAATGAATGATTACGTTTTCTTCGTCGATCTCTATATGGTGTATTAGAGACTGCACAATGTTCCGCTTGTCTTCCAGCGGCAGGTCGTCTTTCATGAGTGCCGCAATACTCCTAACCTGTTCTGCGGTCATAACATTTTCAGGATCTGCTACACCCAGAGAATCCATTTCTTTGGACAGTGCCGTTTTAGTGCTGTTTAGGCGGGCAACCTTGTCGGAAATCATATCCAAATCAATAGCGCCGAGTGCATACAAGTCCATCATTTTAGAAATCTGCGTGTCAATCTTTGCGATTTCTGAATTGATGGATTTTATTTTTTTTGTTATGTCACTGGCCGGGCGGTTCTCTTTGAGTTGTTCAAACCGCGCCGGGTCGACAGCAAGCGCGTGAATTTCTCCAAGAATGGCCGTTTCCAATTCGTCCATTCTGTAAATCCTGTTTTTGCAGGTCGGGTCTTTTATCATCTTTTTCATTGTCTTGCTGCGGGAGTAGCACATATATACCCATTGTGTCCCGTTTAACCCTTTTCGCGCGTATCTGCCACCACAGTTCTTGCAATATAGGATCCCACCCAGTAATGACTGATGCGGTTTTGCTGTTCCGTACCGTTTCCGGCGTTCTTCCATCAGCTTTTGTATTGCGTCAAAGGTCTTCTGGTCAAGAATTGGCTCATGAATCCCCATGTGCAACTTATCCCGGTTTTTAATCATGCCAATATTGACCGGATTAGACAGCACCCTCCTAATAGTCTTTGCTTCCCATTCTCCATGTTTGTGTCGGTAGCCCTTTTCCGTTACAATTCTTTCGATTGTCCGCACCGGCGTCCCCTTTAAGAATAGGTCCGCAATTTCCCTAATTTGCATTACTTCGTATTCATTCGGGATTAGAACCCCGTCGGCATAGTCATACCCAATGGGGATCCACCGGCCACCGTGCCACTTTCCTTCTTTGGCACGGCCGTCCTTGCCGCCCATGGTTCTTTCCCTGATTTTCTCCCGCTCCAACTGAGCGAAAACACTAAGAATACCGATGATGAATTTCCCGTGCGGGGTGCTTGTGTCAAAGTTTTCTGTCATTGACGTAAAGCCTACGCCGTGCGGCTCAAAAACATCCTCAATCAAAAACAGCGTGTCTTTCTGGCTGCGGGAAAGCCGGTCCAGTTTGTAAACCAGCACCATATCCAGCTTTCCGTTCTTGCAATCCTTAATCATATCTTGCAAGCCCGGCCTGTCCATGTTTGAGCCGGAATACGCGGAATCCGTATAAATTTTATACACCATCCAGTCCCGCGATTCGCAATACTTTTTCATTCTGTCAATCTGTTCTGGTATGGAATAATTATCTTCCTGTTCGTGTCCGCTGACACGGGGATACAAGCCCACTCTCATTCTAATCTCTCCCTTTTTTGTTTTGCCTTGCTGCCTTGCCGGATGTGTGCGGCATCACCCCCTTTTAGCGGATCCGTTATTCCTGCTTCCCGTGCAGGGACCGCCATGCCTTTAGTTCATCCTTTAGAAAGGTATTTAATTCCCGGTATTCCTCCACGCGCTGCCTTAGCTCCTGGTTTTCTTTTTCGACGGAGGACATTTTCGCCGCCTGCTGCTCCAGCTGCTCCACCTGCCGCAGCTCCTTTTCCACCTGTTCGGTGCAGGAAAATTCGTCCGTAGTGCCGCCGATCAGGGCTATTAAAATATTCTTGATAGTTGAATACTTGCAATCCTGATACTCCCCGGCCTTTATGCGGTTGATTGTGCCGACCGGGACTTTGCTTTTGTCGGCAAGTATTTGGTTTGTCCATTCAAGATATTTCTGTCTTTTGGTGCACCATTGCATGAGTTCAGAAAACGAAAGAAGCATTAAATTCGGAACGCAACTTTCTCCCATGCGGTTGCATTTGATACATTTTTCAAACACGTTATTTCTCCTAAAATTCACTTGTGATAATCCAATTCTAAAAGTGATACATCTGTTAACCAAAGCGATAACGGAGTATCAGTTCTGCTCATTGAAAATTCAAACATCGAATGATAGGATAAATGCGGGTCAAGCAAGACCCTATCATTCCCGGCCGGTGTGGGGGTGGATAGTTTGGCAGACTGGCATCCTCACACCGCATTCCAAAATATTCGCTTGTTTCCAACAGTTTCCGCTTGTATTCGACTTTTCAGAATAATACAATTCACTTGACAAGAACACAAGTTCTCATGTTCAACTGGAAAGGATGACGCCGCCGCCATGACAGCATTAGAAGAATTAGTAAACATTCTACATAATTTCACCCCGGAACAGTTAAACCAATTTTTGCAGGATCCTGTCACCGTATCGATTTTGCAACCTGAAGAAGAAGCAGCACCTGGTCTTCAGGAAGTGTCTTGATTTTCTCAATAAGTTCCCGCTTTTCCTCCGAAAGCCCATCGTCCTGAACGGTGGGCTTTTCTTCTTCCCAATCGCTCAAATAAGCAATTGACGTGTTTAAAACTTTTGCAAACTTCACGGCCTTTGATTGTGACACATCGTTAATTCCCAATTCGATTTTGTTTATTGCGGATTTGGTTTTATATCCCATGCGGAAAGCCAGCTCTTCCTGGGTAAGCCCCAGCTGCTGGCGTCGTTCCATAATCCGTTTTCCTATGTTGGTAGCCATAGAATCACCTCCCATAGGCATATAATAACAGATAGTTTCTAAAAAATCTACTACAAGCGTATATTTTTTTATAAAAGGGTATTGACTTTTTAGCGAGTTGAGTATATCATAACCGTGGTAGCCGTTTCAGCTACCTATATTTGAAACCAATGGTAGCCGTTTTAGCTACCAAAAGAGGAGGTAAGAGCGTGACAAACACGGAGCTTTTGGAGGAATGGATCAGAAAGTCCGGCAAGAAAAAGAAGTATCTGGCCGAAAAAGTTGGTCTTTCTTATGCTGGATTCCGAAACTGCTGCATTAACAAGGCGGAATTCACAACAAGCCAGGTTTGTATTTTGTGCGACGAACTTGGCATTACCAGACTGACAGACAAGGAAGCCGTTTTTTATGCCCGTAAGTAGCCGAAATAGCTACCCGGCAAATTGAGAGGAGAAGCGCAATGGAAAAGCCCATACATATTACCCACGTTATGGCCGACGGCACGGTCCGGGATTCCGTTGCCGGGGTCGTTATCAAAAACGACCAGTTTTACCGGGTCCTCAAAGGGATCCTGGAGAAGCAGAGCAAAGAGCAGAAATAACTGAATAATCAGAAAAGAGGGATGCAAGTGGATTTTGCACGTTATGAGCGGATACAAGACGCCCTGACAATTCTTAAAATCTACAAGACCATGATACCGCCCGACCAATACCGGGCCCTGCGGAAACAGGCCATAGCCGGCGACCCCGACGGCGCCCTGAAATGCGTGCGCGAGATCGTGCTGAACAGGAGGCAGGATCATGAGTAACCCATATGCGGGCCTAATGGACGCCGTGGTATTCACCGCACCGACGCAGCCAATACAGGACATGCTTTCCAAGGCTCTGTTTGAGATCCGCAACCACGAAAAGATCATGGTAGGCGTGAGCGGCGGCAGCGACAGCGACACTATGGTGCATATCTTTTCCCTGCTGGATCCAGAGAAAAAGGCCACCTACGTGTTTTACAACACCGGCCTGGAATACCAAGCGACCAAGCGCCACCTGAAAGAGCTGGAGCAAAAGTATGACATAAAAATAGAGGTAGTAAACCCGATTATGCCAATACCGACCTGCTGCCGCCAGTACGGTGTGCCTTTTTGGTCAAAACGTGTCAGCGAATACATATACCGCCTACAGCGCCACAGGTTCAAGTGGGAGGACAAGCCCTTTGATGTTTTGTACAAGGAATATCCCAACTGCAAGGTGGCCCTGAAATGGTGGTGCAACCAATGGCCCAAAAAGCAAAACGGAGCGGAAAGCGCTTTTAATATAGCCTATGCCCCGTACCTAAAGGAGTACATGGTAGCCAACCCTCCGCAGTTTGCAATTTCCTCAAAGTGCTGCGAGAAAGCCAAAAAAGGCCCCGCCCATGCCTATGAGGCCGCCCACGATTTCGACCTATCTGTCACCGGCGTCCGTAAGGCAGAAAAGGGCGCCCGAGCAGAGAACTTTACCAGCTGCGTTTCCAGAAGCACCGCGGGCCCGGACAGCTTCCGCCCCCTGTTCTGGCTATCCGACAAGGACAAGCAGGATTTTAAAGAACACTATGACGTCACATATAGCGACTGCTACGAGGTTTGGGGCATGAAAAGGACCGGCTGCTGCGGCTGTCCGTATGGAAAGGAATTCGAGAAGGAACTGGAGCTCATGCAGAAGTACGAACCGAAATTTTACAAGGCCGCAATGAACATTTTCGGCGCGTCCTATGAGTACACACGAAACTATTACAAATTCCGCGAGGAAATGAAAAACAAAGAAAAGGAGAAAACAGCATGAACATGACAGCTATTGCAATCACCGCCATTATTTGCGCCACCCTGGTGGTTATCTTCTGGATGGGCAGAGGTGGCAAGAAATGAGAGGCATAGACACAAAGGCACTGATACAGGTAAAAGGTGCCCGGCACCGACTGACCGCCCAGCAGTACAGAACCCTGCGGGGCCAGGTGCTGGCCGGGGATCCTGACGGGGCAATGAGAGGGCTGCGCAAGCTCCTGCTGCTGCAGGGCACCAACGCCATAAAGCCCGGCCCGAAACAGTGAATTGTTTAACGTGAAACATCGAAAAACGGCAATAAATTGCCGAAATTAAGAAATGGAGCATTGATATGTTTTTAACTAAAGCACAGCGCCGCCGGCGCCGGCTGGGCAGGATCCTGTTTTATATCGGGGTTTCCGCTATTTCCTACGCGGCGCCGGCAGTTTTCGCCCTTTTTATGTGGCTTTGCAATCAGATCTGATAGGAGGAAAACCAATGAGCAACAACCAAAATACACAACCCGCGGCAGACGCCGCAGCGTCTAAATACATAACCATCACGGTGGCGGAGTACGTTTGCCTGGTAAAGGCGGCCGCAATGCTGGAGGTAATAGTGAACGACCCCGCATATGTCAGCGGCACCGTGGAGGCCGTCAAGGCTGCCGCGCAGGCCATGGCACCGGCTGAGGCAGGTGCGGAGAAATGATACGGGAACCTAACCAGGAGCGCAGCCCTGTGGCGGGCTATACCATCACCATTCCCGGCACCAAGTACCCCAAGGCCCTGACCATCAAGGGCCGGCTGCCTGGGCTCAACGATTACATAGCAAAATGCAACTCTGCATATGCAGAGGGCAACCGGATGAAACAGGAAAGCGTGGACTTGGTCATGTGGCACATTCTGTCACAGATCCGCGGTGTGAAGTTTACAAAGCCGGTCTTTATCATGTTTTCCTATTATGAGCCAAACAAGCGCCGGGACCATGACAACGTGAGCAGCTACGCCCGCAAGGCAATCCAGGACGCGCTGGTAAAGTGCGGCACCATTAAGGACGACGGCTGGGGCTATGTCACCGGGCATATGGACTTTTTCCACGTAGACAAAGAGAACCCGCGCATTGTCGTGGAATTTATAGAGCAGGAGGTAGAGCTGAAATGCAAGCAGCAACGCGGCAAGAACTTAAAGAAATAAAGGCGACCGTGCGGCAGGTGCTGGAAGATCACCCGGCCACCAGAGGCGACGACAACGCCCTGTATTATCACGTCTGCAAGCGGCACGCCCGGCAGATCGGCGTGGACCTCCACGCGGTGCACTTCTCCACCGTATTCCTGGGCAACCCTCTGGGGTTCCCGAAATATGAGAGCGTCGTGCGCCTGCGCCGTATGGAGCAACGGCACAACCCCGACCTGCTGGATCCGCTGGCAGCTGCCAACCGGGCCAAGAAAGAGCGGGACATGGTGGAGCTTGCCAGAAAGGGAGGGCTGCTGCAGTGATAAACCCGAACGCATATTACACCGTCCAGGGATGGATGCGCGAGGAGCTGGGCCTAAAAGGCAACGCCCTAGCCGTGTATGCCATCATTTACGGATTTTCGCAGGACGGTGCCAGCGAATACGCCGGCAGCGCCCGCTACCTGGCCGAATGGATTGGCTGTGACAAAAAGACCGTTTTAAGAGCGCTGGCAGACCTGACAGAAAAGGGCTACCTGGCAAAGAAAACAATCTACCAAAACGGCGTAACATTCTGCAATTATGTGACGGCCCGCCCGGTGCAAAACGACACCGTGGAGGGTAGGGACAGAATTACACCACCGGGTACAAATTGTCCCCGGGGTGGGGAAGAATTGTCCCCGGGGGTAGGGACAAAATGTCCCCGGGGTGGGGAAGAATTGTCCTCCCATAATACTAGCCATAATT
>UZAT01169111.1_pt1 | contig 27327 bp, 23 predicted proteins | sample 2160861 | NCBI WGS metagenome assembly UZAT01 (sample SAMEA5138306, study PRJEB28736) | viral metagenome | reverse complement strand
TCTTGGTGGTTGCCACCTGATTCTGAATTGTGCTTGCCATAATAAAATCTCCTTATGTAAATTATTTTTTGTTTACTGTAACCTTGAATGGTCTGACGTTGGACGCCTTATAATATTTCGAGAGGTCCATTCCCGCGTGATCTTCCGCAAATCTCTTTGAATCGAAGATCAATCTCATAGAGCTTGTCCATGATACCTTGTATCCGGAAGCCTCGCCGCGTCCGCTCTCGCCCATAAATACCTTGATACGGTTCGCCACCTCGTCGCGCTGCCGCTCAAGATCCTTAATAAGCGCGCAGTAATTCATATACTGCTTCAGATCGCTCTCATAGGCTATGAGGCTGACGGTATCGCCGTTCGACTCGGGATAGATAGCGGTAATGGTATCAGATGTGGAAGCCGCGCCGTCTGCGGGAGGCGGTGTATCATCGTGTACGTAATGACACCAAAATTCTTCCTCCGCGCCCATCAGAGCCTCGATCTCTGCTTCGTCTCTCTCAAGTTCAAATACCTTGAATTCTCGGCAGTTGATAAGAACTGCAAGGTAAGCCTTCTCAAGTCCACTCACGGCAAGGTAGTGAACCACCTGCGCGTAATACGCCTCGGGAAACTCGTTGCTGTTCCGCAGCTGCTTCATGATCGGCACCGAATTGGTAGTCTTGATCTCAAGCAGGGCCTTCTCCCCAACCACCAGCCTGTCCACGTCTGCGAACGCGAAGGGGTATCTGTCATTGACAAGGATCTTGTTCTTTCTTCTTACCTTCTTGCCCGTCTCTCGCTCGAACAGCTCCGCCACAAAGGCTTCAAGATAGCTACCTACCTCTGTTATGAGGTTGCCCTCGAACTCGGCTGCACGCCCCGTTTTTTCAGCCCACAGCGTATATGCGCTCTTGTAGGGGTTCATACCTATAACCGCGCCGGCTTCACTTCCACCAACGCCCAGCTTCTTGCGCAGCTCGAGCCATTCTTCTTTATCTTTATATGCTATTTCTCTGATCATTCGTCGCCCTCCCAGTCCTCGATATCCTTGCGGAATCTTTCCTTCATACAGTCGGGGCACACAATAGTTCCCCAAAGATCGTAATAGTGATCGTCCTCAACTCGCTCGCCGCAAAACTCACACTTCGGCAGTCTCTCGCGATCACGCTCCCTGCGAGCGTCCTCTTGATCGTAAAGATCGTAGTTATCGGGTACGTATTCAAACATCGTCGCGCCTCCTCAATATCTTCTCGCCGGTCTGATCGCGGCATTGTAACGCTTGAGGGCTCTGCGGCGTTCCTCTGCGCGTTCTCTTCTCTCTGCAACAGCCTCGATAATAGCCGTGACAACGAGTATGCCGAATAAGATCGCGAGGCAAATTCCGCAAAAAATCCAAAATTTAACGTCAGCCGAATAATCCATCAGATAGAACATTTTGCTTCTCCTTTTATTCCTGTATGTTCTAAAAACTTTTGTCTGCTGATAAAATAGGTAAATCTTCCTGCGGAAACTTGTACCGCATAACCAAAGGGTAATATGCCTTTCTGTAAGCCTACCCGAATAAATTGCCTTGAAACGCCCATCAGCATTGACGCCTCAGCTATGGTCATGTTGTTTTCCATATCAGCACTCCTCCTCTGATTCAAAGGTTGCTTCAAGAACGTCGCGCGTGATACCCGATTTCATAAGAGCCTTGCCCTTCTTCTCAAGGTCACGCAGCTTGTAAAGGTACTGTCTGCGGCGGTACCGGAGTTTTTCTTCATACCTCGCAAGCTTCACCGCCTCCGAAGCCGTCAGCCTCGCGATCTCCGCCTCAACCTGCTCGTCGGTCAAACCGTAATCTTTTGTAGGTTTCATTTCTTTTCTCCTTTTGAAAAGTAGATTTATAATCTACTTACTTTGCAAAAAAAATTGCCATTCTTGCATCGATATCGATGTTCAGAAGCTCGCAAAGAGAGTCGATCTCGCTTGCCCAAAACTCGCTCTCATTGTTGATTTTCATTGCCAAAGTATAGGTATTAAGCCCCATACACTTAGCAATATAGCTGCGCTTGTAACCGGACTTATCGATATACTCAACTAACAAAGGTGTATTCGTCATGCTTGGCACCTCCTCTCGTGATGATAAACGGTAGATTTAAAATCTACTTCGCGAACATTATAGCATAGCGCTAAGATTTTGTCAAGTATTTTTGAGAAAATTTCAAAAAAAAGTTGACAATCAATCTATTTTGTAGTACAATAATGGCGAGGAGGTGATTATGTGTCTACTGTAGGTCAAAATATACTTCGATTGCGTAAAGAACTGGGAATGACGCAAGAAGAACTTGCGAAAAGAATGGGATATACTTCGAAATCTTCCATAAATAAAATAGAAATGGGTATAAACGATATACCGCAAAGCAAGATCGTAAAATTCGCAGAAGTGCTGTGTACTACGCCTGCGCACATTATGGGCTGGACGGAAAAGGTGGAGGAACCTAAAGACTCCCCCGATCAGACTATCCTCACCGAGGGAGAGCAAAAATTACTTGAACTGTTCAGGCTGATTCCTGAAGAGAATCGGGCGATGGTTTTGGAGATGATTCGAGCTGCTGTAAATACTCAAGGATAACTTGTATTGCTATTTCCAGCGACTTCTCCGGGTTGCTCGAGTTACGTATAAAATGTATCAATTCTTTTTCGTGTTCTGTCATAGCTAAATATCTCCTTTCATCACACGCGATTCTTGAACGCGCGATCTGATTTCCATTATAAGGCACACGAAATACACCGTCAATATAAGATGGAAATTTTTTACCGCATTCACGCTTGACTGCCCAAATTATACACCAATTGTTACCCGAATTTCAATACCCAAGTTTGTCAATCCGCTACCCAAATTTATCACCCGTCAAAGTACAAAATATCAATAAAAAGGACAAAATTGCTTTATGAATAAACAAGTTAATTACCCCGACGGAGCAGAACAGTGGCTTAAAAATCTTATAGACCTGAAAAACAAGACAGGAATGACTACCAAACAGATAGCCGAAATGGAAAATTTGGCTGAAAAGTCTGTTTCCAACGTATTTTCGGGTAAATCAAAAAGCCCGAGCGTCAATCTCATACGCCGAATTATCCACGCGCTCGGTGGAAGCTGGCGTGAAATATTTGGCGAAAGCGATGCCGTTATCGGAAGTCAAGACCTCGTCACCCTGCAAGCGGAGTATGACAAGTTATCAGCCGAGATTGCCAACCTTCAAGCCGAGAATGTCAGCCTAAAGGAAAAGAATGTCGCCCTCGAAGTCGAACTTGACCGCCTCCGCCTCACCCTTGAACATAAAGAGGAGATAATATCTCTGCACAATTACTATAATAAGCTCAAGCAATAGAGCTGAGGTAAGATTATGAGTGAAAGAATGACCTCGCGCGTCAATCAAGAAAAACTGCAAGCCGCAATAAAAAAGTGCGAGCAAGAATGCAGACGAAACGCAAAAAGAGAACGAATAAAAAAGCGACAGAACACCAATATCAATCTTCGCTATGTGATGTTAATTACCTCGATAATTGGCATTATTGCGACAATCTTGTTTGTTATATTTTTCGATACAGAAAACTTTAAAATATTATTGTTGCCAGTAATTTTTTATATATTAGAGTTTTTTATTATTGGTTATGGCTTTAGATGGAAGTTTGGTAACAAAACGGGATTGGTAGGTATGCTTTGCTTCTCGCCGTTCACATTCGAGCTATTTGCTTTTCTTATAATCGATTATTTATTTTCTTGGGAAATTGCAATTGGTTTTATAGAATGGTTTTCGATGATAGGCGTTACTATTTCCGTGTTAATATTTGAGTACAAATTTGCCACTCACAATAAAAAATAATGTTAGAAAGAAAGGAGCCACAAAATGAGACTACCCAACGGTTTTGGAAATGTATCAAAGCTCTCCGGCAAGCGTAGAAATCCTTGGAGAGCGAGAAAAACATCAGGCTGGACAATAGACGAGAAAACTCAAAAAGCTAAACAGACATACATAACAATAGGATATTACCCCACAAGACAACAGGCATTACAGGCGTTATCGGAGTATAACACAAATCCTTACGATCTCGATGCAAATAAGATAACATTTGCCGAGGTATATGAAAAGTGGTCAGCAAAGAAGTTCGAGGAAATAAGCGCCTCCAACATAAACGGCTACAAGGCATCATACAAGCTGTGCGAGGCTATATATGATATGAAATTCGCAGACATCAAGCTCGCTCACTTGCAGGGGATAGTCGATAAATCAGGCAAGAACTTCCCTACTCTTAAAAAACTGAAGATTATGTTCAATCAGCTTTTTGAGTATGCAGTAATGAATGAGGTGATCCCGAAGGATCGTCAAATTGTTGAATATCTTAATATAGGCAAAGAAGAAAAAAGCACCAAACACTATCGCTTTACCGATGCAGAGATTGACTCCTTGTGGAGATGGGCAGACGGCAACGATTATGTTCAAGTCATACTGATGCTCATATATTCAGGTGTAAGACCGGGCGAGCTGTTTAACACCAAATGCTCCTCCGTTGACCTTGAGGAAAGGTACTTCACCATTGAGAAGGGAAAGAACGTTAACGCCGCACGTAAGGTCCCGATCCACAATAAGACATACCCCTTCTTTGTGAATTGGATAAATAAAGGGAACGAATACCTCATAACCAATTTGAGCGGCGGAAAGTTTCAGTTTGATACAAACCACGGCTCATATATGGACTCGTTTTGGACTCCAATATTAAACGACATAGGCATACTTGAATACACCAACGCAAACGGAGAAACCGCAAGCCACCTTCCCGACGATACACGCCACACCTTCACAACAATGTGGAAAGAAAAAAAGCTCGACGAAGCTATGCGACGAAAAATCCAAGGACATTCCGGCAAAGGCATCGGCGAGATCGTATATACGCACTTTGAACTTGAGAAGCTAAAAGAAGAGCTAAATATGCTCTAATTTTTTGTGTCATGTGTGTGTCATATGTGTGTCATATTCCTCCAAATTCTAACGATTTTAGACGAACGACAAAATGAAGAAAACCCTTGAAAAATCAATGTTTTCAAGGGTTTTTCTAATGTTAAATTTTCGGTTTTTCTTATCTCTTGGAGAACTGAATCACTTGATAGAATCAAGCAATTCGTACATTTTGTGTCATATAAGTGTCATATAAATAATGTTCTAACCCAACTTAAAAGACCTATATTCTCTAATTTACACACTGCTATATAATAAAAAGGTAGAAAATATACTAATACAAACAAACAGAGCACCCCATAAGAGTGCTCTGTTTTTCTTTTAATTTTCTTTTACAGCGTAGTTATGTACCCTTCAAACCCCGCCACTTTGAGCTTTTTCAGCATTTCCTCGGCATAAACCTCTTTACTGAATGACCCGACCTGAACCTTGTAAATAGGTTCCTTTTTCTTTGTCGCACCGCTTCGCTCGATAATGACCTCTGCGAAAGCCTTTGCGAGATCGTCAGCGAATTCTTCCGAGAGAATGATCGGCACGTCTGCGGTAGAGTCCATGAAGCCGCACTCCATAAGCACAGCCGGCATTTTCGTCTCGCGCACCTCAAACAAGTTCGCCCTTGCAAGAGGATTGGCGCGGTTGCCTTTAAGTCCCGTATGCTTGATCGCCGAAGCATAGAGAGCTGACTGCCACTCGTAGGAAGTAGGTCTTGCGCTCGTATAAGCATAAGCAACTATACCGCCACCGTGGAACACCTTGTTTGCGGCGTTATGATGGATTGACAGATAGAAGTCCGCGCCCCACTTGTTAGCTGCGATAACTCGCTCGTCAAGGGTAACATTCTTTTTACCCGTGGTATCATCAACGCGGAGTATCTCGATACCGTCATACTCGGCAAGCATCTTTTCGAGCTTGTCCGCCACACGGTCATTCAGCACCCATTCTCTCGTCTCGTTGGGATCAAGAGACTTGTCGCACCTTTTACCGGGTGTACCGAGATAATGCCCCGCGCTGATGGCGAGCTTAAACATTCTCGCCGTCCTTTACAGCTTCGTCTTTGAGTTTCTTGTTATAGTTCGCGGAGCTGATACCGAGAAGCACGGCGAGGCAAGTATCAACAGCGGTAAAGGTACCGACGATCTCCTCACCGTAAGGCAGACCCCAAATGCCCGAAAGGGCAAAGTAAAGAGTGCCGAGTGCGGGAAGCAGATACATAGCTATCCATTTAAGTGCGTCATAAAGTTTGTTAGACATTGTTTCGTCCTCCTTAATTGTTAGGTCCTTCGACCTTAGTCTCAAGTAATTCTATGCGCATTGCGTTATTATTGATGCGCTTTTCGTGATCGTCAACCTTGTCGTGCAGTTCCTTACGGTCTGATTTACTGTCTTTCAGCTGCTCGATCAGCATATCAACTGCCGCTTGCAGTGAAGCAATCACATGTGACGCTTTAACAACTATCGCTCCAGCGGAGATTAAAAATCCCGCAACCACAATTAGTCCGCTTAAAATTTCCCAAGTCATATCGCTCCCCCTTCCTCTACAAGCTCCCAGCCGGCACCGTATGCCTCGGGAGTATAAACGTTCGAGTCAATGAGCGACTTATAAAGATAATCACCCCACCAGCCGCACTCGTCCTTTGCAAAAGCAAGTCCGACGGTAATAACCTCGGGAATGATACGATAACCCTCACGGTATTCGATATCCTCCCAAAGTGTAGGCGCGTTATCAGGATTGTTTTCAGATCTGTCCCAAAGATCAACGGCAGCGCGTTTGAGCACGCCGTTCCAGTTGATACGGGTACCCGCCTTTACGAGCGAGCCGTCCTCCTTGAGCTTCGGAAAGAGTGCCGCAGCCGTACTCGCGGTCTTGTCGTCAAGAGACGGCGTCGCAAGCAGAATTGCTTCTCTCTGCGCTCTCGCATTTTTAAGAATATTGTTCATTCGAGTCCCCCCAACAAAATATATTTATATTCGGCGCCCGCCTTAAAGCGATATTCCAAGCTTGAGGCGCTGAAGTTAACCGTAGTAGCTGATTTGCCATAAACAAGCCAACCTCCGGCACCTAACCCGGCAGGACCGTTGCTGTGCCATACCGAATTGATATTGTTGTTCAGTATATAAATACCAAAAACAGTATAGTGAATCGTGAAATTATCAAAACCGCTGGCAGGAAAGAAAACAGCGAGACTGGGCTCAACACCCAAATTATGCTGAATGGTTACCACTGAGACGTCTGTCTCGGGAATAAAGCTGCCCTTTTCAATCGCAATTCCTTCCTTGGCGGTACCCACGACACCGAAGATCTCAACGCCCTTCTTTATGTTTTCGGGAATAAGATCGGGGTCGCCCTTGACAGTAACGTCGCCGGTGGTGTATTTACCCTTATTGACAGCCATCTGATCGGAGGTTGACGGAGTGACCGTCTTTCCTGCCTGCACATCAAGCTGCTTATTGGCTTCGTGAGTGCCGCTCTTAACTATACCGCCGCCCTGTATCGAGCTTGCCGTGATCTTTCCGTCGTCGTCAACGTCGATCGTCGGCGTCGCCTGCTCGACCCCGTCGGGAATATCGTCAGCAAAGCCGTTATCTTCCTTCCAAGTGATCTTGTCGCTTTTGCCTGTTCCGGCTCTGATCTTATCCGCAGTTGCGGTCATAGCCGCGTCAAGCTTTGTGGTGTTTACCATTTTATATTCTGCCATTTATTAATAGTCACCTCCCGACCAAGTTGGCAGAGCACTGAGGACCGCCGCAACGACCTCAGCTTTGTTTTCTTCATTTATCGGCTCCGCCTGAAGCGAAGCAAGCCATTCTTTCTCCGTGCCTTTGAAACCGTTGGCAACAGCGGTCTCATAAGCCGACATTCCGCGGATTGCACGGATAGCAACAACGTTACCGTCATTATCTCTGACTTTCAAAACAGGTATCACCAGCATTTACCTCCTTCCCCTCGACGTATATATTATTACCGGTTATTTCGCGCCGGTAATAATGTCATACGCTTTGGCTTTAAGAGCATTTTCCTTCGCCTTCGCCATTCTTTCGGCTTTTTCGGCTTCTGCTCTTGCTCTCGCGGCTTCTCTCCACTCGGTTGAGATAGCCTCATATTCCTCTGCGGTTATCTCAACCGTAAGAGGATCAGTAATGCTCGGCTCAAAATCGTAAGTCAAAAGGGTAACGATTTCATTATTTTCATTTAACTGTTTATAATATTTCATCATTTTCACCTCTTAACCTATTGCAATATACTGTGCCGGGTGTTCCCAAAAACAAATACCGTTTATCGCCGATATTGTGAATCCGTCGTTTGTAGGCGTAAGAGTTAGATTACTTGCTGCTGACGCAGCCGCAAACTCATAATAATAGTATTCGTCATTGTCTTCGTCATAATTTTCTTCTTCGCCGAGTTCCGGACAGACTGTAGATGTTTTCCCGTCAGCATAAACGGTATACAATGCTTTATCGTCCCAATAGGCGTACCCGTATTCGCTATTGCTATTTTCTTGATTGAGCACATCAGGTGACAAATACATTATGATGAAGGTAGGCTTAAATCCCAAACCGCTAACGGTCACAGTACTGTTAAGTATGCCATAGTTACCTATAGTAACAGTACCTCTTGCGATTTTCGGCACTTCAAGTGAACCCGTCACACCAAAGATGTTTACACCCTTTGCGATATTCGCCGCCTTGAGGTCGGCATCGCCGCTTACTGTGACTTGAGAAAGTCCGTCATATCCCGAATCAGGCTTGACCGTCTGACTCGATGCTTTGGGCGTGACTGTTTTTGTTTGACGTTTACCCTTGATCTGCGAGATCGCGCTCGAAAATCCGGTCGATTCGTTCCACGGGATTTTTGCAGTATCTCCGGTTTTCGCTCTTATAGCGTCAGCCGACGCCGTTATAGCCGCATCAAACTTCGCGGAATCAATTAATTTATCGAATGCCATTAATAGCTACCTCCATTCCATACCGGGAGTGCAGCAAGAACAAGATCAACCATTTCCGCCTTGTCTGCATCTGTATAATAATCTGTTCCCTTAACGGGAGTATAACCTGCCGGTCCTGCAGGTCCGTTAAATTCGCCGCTCTCCTTTGCAACGCGCAAGGCTTCTTCCACGGCAACGCTTAACTGACCTGCATCTATGCCGCCACCGCTGCCGCCGCCCTCTCCCGAGCTTACCGTAGTACCGTTTCTGACATTGAGCTTATTGCCGTCCGAGAACGTTACGATATTAAGACCGCCGGGTAGTGAAGATTCACTTATATTGGTGATCGTCACCGAAGTACCGGCAGCACCCGCGGGACCGTCAAAAACTCCGCTTGCCTTAGCCTCGGTAAGAGCGGATTTAACTGCACCGTCCAGCTCCTCGGGAGTTATAACGTCAAGCTCTATGTTTCCGGCACCATCGGCACGAACGCCGTTGACCGTAACAACAAAGGGGAACTCCTCTCCCTCGGGATCAATCTGCACGTTGTAACCCTCGGGCATTTCTCCCGAGCCTACATAAACGCCGGGATCTCCCTGCGCCTGCGTGCCGGTGTCGTTGCCGTGAACGAACCAGTTGCCGTTTTCTCCAACGTAAGGAGGCACGATCTCATTGATAGCCTCGTCGATAGACTCAATCGCCTCGTCCACGTCAGACATAGCCTGTCTGAAATCCACCTGACGTCCCGCCTCTGCCACAGCAATGCTGTCAAGCATAGTCCAGTTTTCGTCCGTTACCCCAATAGTATCGCTGTTCACGACTCTCGCGCTGACCATCATAGAGAATCGCGCGGTAGTCAAAACCTCGCCCTCGGGGCTGTAAAGTGTTACCTCGCAGTCGTGAAGTCCCTCGACTATCGCAGTATTCTTATGCTGTGCAAAATCATAAACAACATTCGTGTTGTCCTCAATAGGGCAAAACTTTTCAATATAGGTGCCTGTCGGTCTTTTTATTCTTACAACGGCAAGGCAACTATCTTCGATATGATATATATTTCCGCCATCGGAAAAGCTTATGTAAAGCTTCCTCGCCGTATCATTCAGCACAATAGGCAGCGACACCTGCGACTGCGAACTGTGCATATCAAGTGTAAATCTGTATTTAGAAGAATTCATCTATACGTCCTCCCGAATATCCTGTATAAATTATAGCATAACAAAGGGGGAAGGCTAAACCCCTCCCCCCCGGTTATTTTGCTATTATCTCCAAGGAGCCTCACGTATAGTGCTCTCTTTGTAGCCGCTGGCGTAATAAAGAGCGTCCTTTTGTGCTTTGGTCAAAGGTAGCGAATCAATGACCGCCATAATCTTCGCCTTTTTGGTTCCGTCTATGGTGTTTCCGTTTTTGTCCTTGTCGCCCTCTATGCCCGCAGTCTGTTGCTTAAAGTCGATGAAAACATCAAGATCAATTCCCGCAGGCTCGCCAAACTCGAAGTATTTGCTTGCGATATCGGCTGTGATATCAATATCCTGATTTGCCATCTCGAGGTTAAGCAGTCGGATATAAGCGTCAGCAGCGGAAAGCTCCTCGTCCTCAATCTCCATAACCGCGCGTTTAAGCTCGCTGTCGGTGATCTCGCCTCTGCGGTAGCCTCTGACTCGCTCGCCCCAAGAGAAGCCGTATTCAAGCTCAAAATCCCACTCCTCAATCGCGGTCTCGGCTTCGTCAGCACTCTTGCCGCCGTAGTTCTCAAGCAGCTCGGTAGCCTTCGCCTTTTCGATCTCGCCGTCAAGGTATGCCTCTCTGACTTGACCCGCAAAGCTGGTTTTGATAGAATCGACCGCCTCGTGTCTCAAGCTACCATCGGATATCTTCTCGCCGTAGAGGTTATCATAGAGAAGCTTCTGTCTTTCCTCGTCCTCGGATATGATCGCGTCGTAATACGCGCCGAATTTGGAATATCCGATACCGTACTTCCAGCCCTCGATCTCGAAGAATGCTTCGTACTTGTTCTTTACAATGCCCTTTTCAAGAAGATGTTGTGTTGCTTCTTCCTCGGTAAGGTGTCCGTCGCGGAAAGCATACTTGATCTCGTTTCTCTCGCCTGCATCATAGGTCTCAAGCTTAAGATCGGGATACAAGACCGCAACGGTGTTGTTCCACATTCCCGCGATCTCCTTCGCATATGAAGCAAAAGGAGCACCGAATATAGCAGAGCCACCCTGAATAAGCGCATATATCCAAGTCCAAGGGGTATATTTAGTGTTCTCGTTTGTCAACAGATCAATGAGACTTTCCACACCCTTTGTCAAATCATCTACGATTTCTCCTATAGCCGTATTCTGCGAATAACTGTAGAAATTCGTTCCAAACAGCGCATTTGCAATAGGTTTCACGACGCTTAACAAGCCTTCCCAAACATCAGCAACGATAGGCAGCTTCGAAAGACCGTCAATCTCACTCCAGAAGTTAGACTGAGCAGCCGCAAAGTATTTCTCATACCATTTCTCGTATTCGTCATCGTCACGCCAAATGTTAGGTATAGCACCAAGCAAAGCAACGGCAAGCGCTTGTGCAACATATACGCCATACGCGCGGAATAAATAATCTTTGTTCTTTGACCAGCCCTCTCGTCTGACCTTTTCGTGAGCGTCGGTTATCATACTAAGTGACGTTACCGGCTCACTCATAAAGGAAGAAACGGTTCTTGCTCCAAGACCCTTGCTGCGCATAAGCTCACTCTTGGTCATAACGCTGTCAACGACCTGCGTCTTATAGATAACCTCCTCGAAGATCTTTGTCACAAGCTCGTAGAAGCCTGCGTCCTTCGGTGTAAGCTTATATTTGCGAGTAACCTCTTTCTTTGCCGCGCCCCAAATAGCCGACCAAGTTACGCGGTCGAGCGTTTCGGGCAGCCAAAGCGATTTTTCCGTGAACTTTTGAAGCCCCGTGGCGTCGTTTGTTATCAGTTCGTGCATACCGCGGGATATGTTCACGTCATAAAAGCCAAGATCCTTCCATACCGCAATACCGCTGTATTTGAGCATTTCCGCAGTGTTATTCTTTATGTCCGCAGGATTAAGCGCCGAAACAATCGATTTTGTATCAAGTACCAATCCGGCACGGATAATTGCAGTCGGCTGAAGCAATGCGCTTCGGATATTTCCTGCCACCTTCGAGATGTTGTAATTATGAAGGACCTTGAGATACAGATTGTCGTAAGGAGAACCTTGTGCAGAGGTGCCGTTGATGTCTTTGAGAATATTCTCGATAAATGTCACGGCGTGTCCTTTATCATTACCAACAGGAGCACCAAACACTCTCGTCAATTCATCTTTGACGGAGTCTATCAGCTCACCATTCGCGTTTTTCTGCTGATAGCCAAGCCACTTATTAGCATCAAGCACCGGAATAGCAAGTGCATTGTACTGCGCCATACTCGACATATGACTTGCGAACACGTCAAATACATCATACAGCATAATACGGTTAGTAGCTTCTTTGTTACGCGCCTTTGTAAAGCCCTTGTTAAGCAGCGCGTAAAGGCTTGCACCCTCGGGGAATTCTTCCTTTTGTCCGATCTGCAATTTGTCAACGCTGATAGGATAATAGTTAAGCTCGCCGAACAACGCTTCGCCAAATCGCTTAAAGGAAACTTCATTTCCCCACTCGGCGCCCTTCTCTGCCATAAACTTCTGCAGCGCGTCCGCAACCTTCTTCTGTCTGTCTGTCAGCTTGCCGACAATGGAATCAATATCCGCCTGCGTCAGAATATGTGAGTCAGAGCTATAGATTTTCTTTGAGAGCCCTCTTTGCTGGAAATTGCCCACGCGAATACCGCCGTTAAGGATATGTCTGAGAGAATCTTCCTGCTTTGAGAGCAAGTAAAGTCCCATCATATGCGATACTCTCATTGTGACCTTTTCGCCGCCGATGTTAAAAGTATGAAGCTTTTCTCGGTATGATCTCACTTCTTCGCTTGAGAACGTCTTTTCGGTGAAATCCACGATCTGTTTAGCGTTAAAGCCGTATTTGCTCTGTCCCGCTTGCAGCTCATCGCGAATAGCTATACCCGCACGACCGAAGCGTTCCCAAACATACGAAGGACGAATGTTTTGGAAGTCCACAAAGTTACGCGCCTTGCCGGTCTTGCCTTTGTCGCTCTTTTGGGAAGAAAGCTCGTTGATAAGAGCGTTACCCGCCTCGTATACGTGACGGTACATAGAGTTATTGTGGAAGCTGTTCATCTGTGTAATATACAGTTTCAGCGCCTTCACTATGTGTGCAAGTTCTCGCAGCTGCTCGCTCGTCATCTTATTGATAACAAACTCGTCGCCCGCCTTTTCGACAAGAGCCTTAACGCCGTCGACGTATTCTTCCATCTTCTCCACGTATCCGGGAGGAAGATCGATGTAGTCAGAATAATTCTCGCCAAACGGTTTGGTTTGCTTTTGGAGCACTTTGTGGAGATTTTCAAGCTTTGCGGCAAACTCCTTATCTGCCACCGTAGCCTCTTTACCGCTGAGCTGCTGTTTGCTCATAAAGTCAATAGACTTAAGGAATTCAATAACAGGAGCTTTCACCACATCGGGAACGTGCTTTGCAATATCCTTGTGATCGGGTTTAGTGATCCAATTATAGAGATCGCTTGTGTCCTTCTTAATGCGCTCACGGTACTTCTTGATGTCCGCCGCATTCTTAGTGCGATCACGCCAACGCTTAAGAATTTCCTCACCGTGTGCGCGTTCCTCCGCTTCAACGACTTTACGCGCCTTCTTAAGTACGTCCCCGAGAACGTTTTTATCCTCAAGGGAAAGTACCTCAGCGTTCGCCGCCTTGATCTGATCGTCAAGCACGTGCATACGGTTAAGTGTCTGCGCTGCTGCTGCACGGTCAACATTGGCGCCAAACTGCTGCTCTTTATAGAGTCTGCCCTGCTCGGTGCGTTCTGTCTGAAGTGCATCAAGCTTCGCAAGTCGCTTCTTGAAGATATCAAGAGCCCCGCGTTCACCCTCGGTCAAATTCTGATCGCCCAGCTTATCCGCAGCAATCTGCAATACCTCGCGGTCGGAAAGTACCTCTCTGCGCTGCTGATACTGTACCTTGCCCTCCTCGTCGGTCGTGCCAAGCTGTTCCTCACCCTTCGGCGCAAGAAGCTCCATAACTTCGTTAAAACGCGCACGTTTCTCGGTAAGCTCTGTCTGCTTCTCAAAAGGTTTGGAAAGAATGTTTTCCTGCGCGTCGCGGTCAGCAGTAAGCTCGGTTATCTGATTCTCATAGTTTTTGACGATATTCTCAAAGCCCGCTATGATCTCGCCCAAGTGATTTACCATTCTCGTGGTATTGTTCAGATAGACGTTGAATTTATAGCTTTCCTTGCCCTGAATAACGCCCTTGTACTCCGCGCCTTCCTTGATAACTCTGATCTCAAAGCCCGCAAACTTCGCAACAGTCGTGTATGCGTCCTTGTTTGCCTTTGCGATTATCGCGGCAGCAAGCGTAGCGCCCGCGTCCTTCTTATCAGTAAGCTGTTTGCCACCGATATTAATAGCGAATTTACCCTCGGAATATGTGTCCACCCTTGCGGATATGTCCTCGCGGATTCTCTCAATGCTCTTTTCAAAGCTTGCGATTTTGGAAACATCGTCAGAAAGCTTCGTCCGAGCCAAGCGCATACTTGAATTATACGCCTTTTGCAGGTTTTCAAGCTTCTTGATCTCGTCGGTCAGCTTCGTCTGCTCCTCAATGAGCGGATTTCCCGAAGCAAGCGCCTTTACCTCGGCTGCGGAAAGTGTTACCTCTCCGGTGTCCTCGGCAGTACGTCCTACGTCCTCACCGTTCATGATCTGATTGATAAAGTGCTGTTTACGGTCAAGAATATCCCAAAGTCGGGAGTCAAAGCTTCCTGTGGTAACGTAAACGTACTTTGATACCTCGTCGTTGATATTCTTCTGTCTGAAAGCTCGTCCGTCACGCTGTTCCACGTCGCCCGGTCTCCAAGGTGCGTCAAGGTGATGGATAGCAACAACACGCTTCTGCGCGTTCATACCCACGCCCATCTTGCCGGTAGAACCGATAAGCACGCGGACCTTGCCCTCGTTTACGTCCTCAAACAGCTGTTTACGCTTCGCGTCGGTAGCAGCCTCGTGAATAAACGCGATCTCACGTTTCGGAATGCCCTTCTTGACAAGGTAGTCGCGCATATCATCGTAGAGTCTTGCGTTTTCCTCGTCATATACTGTATCAAGGCTTTCGTCCTCGTTTGTATCCGTCTTGCTCTTGTCGGAGCCCTTCGGGGTCGCCATATCGAGGAATACTATCTGTGTACCCTTGATATCTGCGCTCTCGCGATATTCCTTTACGATGTTATCGCCTGCACGGAATATCTTGCAGCTCGGCTCATAAGGAAGTGTGGGGTCGATCATACGCTGGGTATAAGAAACCTTTCTACCGTCGCTTGTGATCTTGAGCATATTATCCACAGAGGGATCAACGTTTTTGACGTTTTCAGCTCTCTTCTGAAGCTCCAGCATATAATTTTTCTGGAACTCGCCCGGCTCACACTCAACGATCTTGACCGCGCCGCCCTTCATCTTCGGTATTTTGAGGTAAGGAAGCTCGGTAACAACGTCGGTAAAGCTGCGGAAAAGCAGCTGAAGCTCGCTGAGGTTACGGAAGTTTGCAAATACCTGCTTCTGCCTCATTCCCGTACCGCTCGGATTGATTTCCCACTTATTGACCACCTCGCCGAATACCTTCGCCCAAGCGTCAAAGGATTTAAGTCCAAGCTGCTGCAGTACATCAGGCTGCAGATATCTCTGCATAATGTAAAGCTCGACCATAGAGTTCATAACGGGTGTTGCAGTCGCAAATACGATACCGCGTCCGCCGTTAAGCCCCTGCAGATATCTCACCTTTGTGTAAAGGTCAAATGATCTCTGCGCGCCCTTTGCGTTGCCAAGACCGGCAACGTTAGTCATTTTGGAAACGTATTCGAGATTCTTGAAATTGTGTGCCTCGTCAACAAACAAGCTGTCGATGCCAAGCATTTCAAAATCAACGTTGTCCTCGTCTTTAGGTTTGGAAGTAAGCTCCTTCAGCTTCTTTTCAAGCTGCGACTTCTTCTTTTCCATTTCCTTAACGGTAAGACCCTTGCCGTCGCGGCTCTCCGCCTTTTCCTCGGCAATAGCATCGATGATCTCGTTTATCTGCTCCTCGTAGAATCTCGCCTGATATTCCGCCGACATAGGTATTTTCTCAAACTGCTCGTATGTCACGATAACCGCGTCATAGTCGCCGTTTGCGATCATATTGGTGAATACCTTTCTGTTAGCGGGTGTAAAACTCTTGTCGTCAGCAACCAAAAGTCGTGCCGCAGGGAAATAATTGCTGAATTCAACGCCCCATTGTGCTACAACATTCTTCGGAACAACGAAAACAGGCTTTTTAACAATGCCAAGCTCGCGCATCTTCATAGCAGCCGCAGCCATTTCAAGCGTCTTGCCCGCGCCAACTCTGTGCGCAAGAAGCGTATTACCGCCCGAGGCAATAACTCTATGTACCGCGTTCGCCTGATGTTCCATAAGCGTAAACATCGGATTGATACCGTTAACGCTGAGATGTGCGCCGTCATACTTCGGATTTACAAGAGCATTGAAGGTCTCGTTATAGAGCTTCGCAAGTGCTTCGCGGCGGCTCTCGTCCTTCCATATCCATTCCTCGAACTCCTTCTGTATAGCCTTGACCTTTTCGTTAGCCGCCTCGGTCTCAGCTTCGTTTACAACGCTGATCTTCTTGCCGTCGGCGTTCTCGATTGTGTCATTGACCTTAACGGAACGGCTGCTCATCATAGCGTCAAACAGCTCAAGGAATGTGCGTCGTGCTGTTCCCCAAGTCTGACGGTTATAATAACCTGCCTTGAGACGAGCATTGTTGATAACGATCTTGAACTCGCCGCTTGAGCTGCGACCTACCTCGACGTCGGGCTTGCCGTAGCCTTGATTATTTCTTCCACCGAGCATATGCGCGATAAAGTCTGCATATACCTCGTTAGGAATAAATGTAGCACCGGGAGTTACATAGATCTCGTTGTAAGGAATATCTGCGGGTATTACTCTCTGCAGCTCCTCAACATTGTTGTTATAGTCTGCATCAAACGGTGCAAGTGCCTCCGCTTCGCGCAGCTTCGCTCTGACATTGCCCGAAAGGTAAGCCTCACGCGCCACAAGTGCGCCGTCTCTCGTCTTGAATGCCAAGCGGGAGTCGATAATATCCCGTGTCACGTCCTCTACGGTCTTGCCGGTCAACTTCGCCACAAACTCGGCATTAACGCCGCCCATCAGGTTGATCGAGGCAATAACGCCCTCCGGGACGCTGTCAACGTGAGTAACCGTCTTGTTTGCGCTGATAGTGTCCTTTGTGAAGATATCCGCCTTTTTCGCGGTTTTCTTCTCCGCGTCGTAGTGTTCAAGAGACAGTATTGCATATCTGTCGGGATCGCTGTCAATAGCCTTCTTATTTACAGGGGAATTCAGCAGTCCGAATTCCTTAATGAACTTATCGTAAGCGGTGTTAAGCTCTTTTCTTGCGCGCTTGATCTCGGTATCAATCAAGCCCTGCTGCAGATAGCTTGCAAGCTTTCTGTAAGCGTCGCGGATAGAAAGCATACCCGCAATTCTTTTAGCAGTCTTTTCGTCGGTATCAACCTTGACAAGCTGACCGTTATCGTTTTTAGAAATACTGCCGTCGGAATTAACGACAAAGCCGCCCGCTTTGGTTTTCTTGTTCGCCCTCTCAACCGCAAAGTTAGTCTTTTCGCGTGAAAGCTTTTCGGTGTAGCTCATTTCGCCCCGAATGTTCTTAAAGGCTTCTCTGATCTGCTCGCCAATAGTGCCACGGTCGGTGTAAGGCTCGTATGTCAATGTCTGTGCACCGTACATACCACGCTTTACTGCAGCCTTGCCAAGCACCATTTCAGGGTGATTCTTGAAATAACTGCTTTCGTCTGCTCCAATCTCGTAGTTATACGTAGACTCGAGGAAGTCCTCGCCCGCGTAGTCGGTTCCGCTCGCGCGCTTTTTAAGAACGAGAATGTCGGTCACGACTTCGGTTCCCGCGTTGCCCTTGAAGGCGGTGTTGGGAAGCCTGATCGCACCAAGCAGATCGGCACGGTCCATAATGTACTTGCGAACTGCGCTGTCGCTTGAGTTCATAGTGAACGACGACGTGATAAACATCACGATACCGCCCGGACGAACCTTGTCAAGAGACTTTGCAAAGAAATAGTTATGTATCGACTTTGTAATGCGCTTCGGATAAGCTCTGTCAACCACGCCAAAGCTACCGAACGGAACGTTGCCAATAGCCACGTCCATATAGTTATCGGGAATGTTGGCGTTCTCAAAGCCCTGAATACGAACGTCTGCGTTAGGATAAAGGTATTTTGCAATAAGACCGGTAATGCGGTCAAGCTCAACCATAGTCCAACTGTTAACGCCGGCACTCATAGAGGTAGGCATAGCACCTACAAAGTTACCAACACCCGAGGAAGGCTCGAGCATACGTCCGCCCTTGAATCCAAGAGAAGCAAGACCGTCGTACATCGCCTTTATTACCTCGATAGAGGTATAATGCGCGTTCTTCGTACTCGCGGACATATCCTTGTATTCCTGTTCGGTGATAACACCCTCGTCTACAAGAGAACGAAGCTCTGCGAATTCCTTTTCCCAGCCGTCTTTAGCTGTCATTTCGCTTCTGCGCGCTTCTCGGTTGTATTTCAGCTCGCCGAAAGCATTGGATAGACCGCCCCAACCAACGTACTTTGAAAGGATCTCCTGCTCTGCCTCAGTCGCGTATCTGCCCTCGGTCTCAAGCTGCTTTATAAGCCTGATAGCGTCAACGTTCGCGCGGTATCTTGCCTTTTCGCCGTCGGGAAGGTTAAGACTGTCACCTATAACAAAGTTTCTGCCCTTCGGCTCTACGGTAGACTTCTGCTCGATCTGCTTCTCTACTTCCTCGTGAAGCTTCTCGGCAGCCGTCTCGTCGGTTAATCCATCTCGTCGTAGATCTCCGACCTCGCTACTTCCATCGCCCCCGCTATCCCGAGAGACGGTATCAGCTCGATTATCATCTCGTCCAGCTCTCTGTTCTTGCTTTCTATCAGCCTCCACAGTGCCCCGTCCTGATGCAGCTCTCGGTACATCTCCGGCTTGAACTTCATCCAATAGTCGTGAAGCTCCTTGCCTATCGGTGTCAGACCCGAATACTGCTCCTTTGTTATCAGCATTTTCGACATTATTGTTTACCTCCTGCGGTTTATGTTCTGCCTTAAATTGCTCGTGAATAGAATTAAGCTCGTTTATGTATGCGTCAAAGTCGTTAAACGCACCCTTCACCCAGCCGTAATTAAAATCGGCATTGTCGATAATTCCGCTCTTGGCAATACCGTAGACAAAAGAATTCAGCTCGTCATAGAAATCTATAAATTCTTTTTTGGTCATATCGAAAATATCGATTTTTCTGTGTTTGGAAATTATATCGGAAAGCCTATCAAACTCATCGGTTTGGATAATCAGATTATCAGGTGTTCTCTCGATAAACTCCATATAAGGCTGGAAATTACGCTGCTTCATTGTATGAGTTCCCTCGTGCGGCACAAGCGTGGAAAGAGTATCCTCGTTTATGCTCTCGGAAACGTATACTTTTTCGTTATGGGTGGTTGCGGGATTATCGCGCTTCCAAGTCTCAGCCTTGATGATATGACATTCAACACCATATTCCTCCGCAAAAGCCTGCTGCGCATTGTGCAGTTTGGAGCCCTCTGCGGGGGTAATATAATTCGCTTCGTCTGTCAGCCAAGAAACGTCGTTGTCACCATTTAATCGGGCATAAACCTCTCCGCGTCCTTCAGCATCTTCTCCTGTTTCTTTCGGTACTCGGGATCTTCCGACATCTTCTTCTCGCGTTCCGCTCTTTTCGCCTTGAGAAACTGAATCTCTTCCGGCGTGAACGGTCTCGGACCTTTCTGCTTGTTCTGCATTTTCTATACCTCCGTTTTCATTGCTCTGCTGCGACTCGGCTTCATAAGCAGCCCTCAAAGCCTGCACAATACTTGCGCGGTCTGCCTTTCCGTACCAAACGCCCTTTGTACGGTGCCAACGGAAATTGTGTTCCTTAAGCGCATTGCGCACCGCCTCGGAAGGCTTTCCGTCAAACTTGATCTCAAGGGTGCCGTATTCGGCATTGTCGGTAATTGTGAAAGAATCTCCGTTTTCGGAATTATTGTCAGCATTTATTGTATCTGTACTTTCAATCTTTTCCGTTTTTTCTGCTACTTCCTCGGTAGCCACCGTCATTTGGTAGTTTTCGACAGCCTCGAGAGCAACCTTATCAAAGAGCTTGACAACGCTCTCGACATACTTCACGCCCTCGCCCACCTGTTCCTTGAGTGCTTTCGCCTCGCGAGTGGAAGGAGTACCCTTGATAGCGGCAAAATACGCCTTAAGATCAGCCAAAAACTCCTTGAGCTTTTCAAGCAGCTTCTCAAAAATGTTCTTGTGATTGGTCGCAAGCTCGGTAACAAAGTTCGCATCGGGCAAAATATCAGTCATACCCTCGGCAACGACCTCGCGGCTTGCTTCCTCATAGGTCATTTTGCCGCTTCTGTCCTCTGCCTGCTTGGTCTGTATCAGCTCGTCTACGTTCTCACCGTTCGCGGTCATAGTATCAAAAACTACTTTTCTTAGTTCATTATACCATATCGGGTTCCATTTTTCAATAAAATGCGTGAAATCGTGAGAAAAAGTTCTCAACATTGTGTATTTTTCAAGCCTGCTAACGTCTTTTTCTCCACTCAGACCCGCATCGATATTAATGTAAATGGTATCCTCGTCCCAATCAAAGCGTCCGTTCTCCTCATCAAACTTGCCGTCAGCGTTTGCCTCGGATTTGTAGAGAACAATATTAACGCCCGTAGCCTCTGCATAGGTTGAAAGGAGCTTGTAAGCAATATTCTGCGTGTCGTTGAATGTCGCGCGAAGCTCGTCGAGTGTAACGTTATCACCCTTGACAACACCCTTCTTGCGTCCGGTCTTGCCGTTTATCGCGGCTTTGTTCTTCGCGTCCTGCGCCTCGGCTGCTCCCTTTGAAGCCGCCGTACCCGCTTCATATGCAAGCTGACGCTGTCCCTCGGTAAGATATGCCGTCGACTCGCTCTGCATAGCATAGGAAAGGCTAACGCCGCTTCTGCCCATATCGTAAGCCACACGGTATGCAGCATCATACTTCGCAACGTCCTGACCTTCGACAAAAGTATGCACCATAGCGCCCGCCTGCGCTCCATACTTTGCGGAAGCCGCCTCAAGGGTAACGCTTTCTTCCTCGCTCTCGGTGATCGTCTTGCTGACTTCAGCAACACGCTCGCCCTCGACAGCCTCAACCTTTTTGCCGGCATCGGCAATATGCTCGCTTTCGGGAGCCTTAATTTCGCCCGCCTGCGCGTCTTTTACTTCGGGTGTTTCATTGGTCGCACTCTTTGTTTCGCGCGCCTCTGTCAAGCCCTCACTTGCCACCGTAGGCTCCTGCGCGGTTTTGTCACCGACATTTGTGTCGGTCGCAATATCCGCCTTACTTGCCGGTAACTTGCCGGTAACTTGCTGGTGCTCGTCCGCCTGTTCAAGCTCGGAGATCATTCTGTTATAAACGTCTGCGTTGATACGATCGGTGCCGATCTGCTCCGCCCAAGCGGAAGAATAACCGCCCGAGCGAATATTCTCGGCGTTAAGCTCGTTCGCCACACGCTCGCCGTATTTACTGCTCTTGACAGCCTCTCTCTCGGTGAAAGTCAGCCTCTCGCCCGTCGCCTGCTTTGTAAGCGCCGCGGCAATAGCCTCCACGTTGCCGCGCTCCCCAAGCTCATTGAGGCGGTTTACAGCAGCACTCTTGATAGCCGCAGCGTCATTCTCACGCATAGCAGCCTCATTCTGCTGCACGAGCTTACCAACCTGACGGTTTGAAAGTTCTTTGCCGCTCTCTGCTTTGGTCTGCATTCTCTGTGCAAATCCACTCTCAGGAGAAATCTCCACAGCCTCAGCCGCCAGCGCGGAACCAATGTCCGCGCCGAAGGTTTTCTTGTATTCTTTTCCCTGAACGGTGTTGTTTACTGCGTTGCCAATTGCACCGATTCCGCCCTGAAGCCCGCCGCTTACGCCACCGGAGATAGCGCCGCCAAGCATATCAAATGCAAGATCGCTTGCCATACTCTTCCAAGCAGCTTTTTTCGCCTCTTCTTCAGACATATTCTTGTCGGTCATATAATAACTAACAAGAACGTTGAAATTGCTCTTGTCGCCCATAACGAGCTGATCGGTGAAGTTATTGAGAAGCGTGGTAACGCCTTCCTCGGAGGCTTCAATACCTGCCTGCTTAAGCACTTCAAAGAAGAAGTTCTTAAGTTCGCCTACACCTGCCATACTAAGCAAATGTTCAGCCGAGAAAACTTCTCCCGCAGCCTCTGCCAAGCCGTTCAGTACGCCGTAAGTGAGCGCCTGCTCGTCTGTCGCGCCGCGCTCCTTCGCATCGTATATTCCGCTTGCGGAAGCAGATCCGAAGAACACCATATATGTACCGAGGCTGCCTTGTGTGTATGCCGTAAGCATACTGTTGGCAATACCGGTAGCAAGCTGATACGCATCACCGAGACCCTTTCCACCAACAACGTGTATATTATCATTCAGAGTACCGTATTTTTCGTTGAGAGTAGTGGCTATTGCACCGGTGATCGCCTCAGAGATCTGACCGGGCATAGGAGTCGCAGGGGTGGAAATCGTTCCGGTCGCGTTATATTCGGTAAGAGCGGACATAGTATCTGTAAGGCTGAAAGGCATCAAGGCAATAGACGCAAGTGTAGCTACCGAGCCGTTAAAACCGTTTTTGGTCGCCCAATTCTCAATAGCGGTGATCTTTTTCTCGTTCTCCGCCTTGTTGTTGGCTTCGTTGGTGTAGTTAGCATAATTGTATGCCTCTGTTCTGTCGGTGGAGTATAAATAACCGTAAATATTTCTTTGCTCGTCCGACCAACTGCTTGAAGGATAGGAGCTGGAAGTGTCGTTCCTCAAGTCGTCTGTGATCTGCGGCACGTTGCCCATAGGCAGGCTCGTGTCACCAACTCCGGCATTTCCGTACCATCTTGCAAGCTTTTCATACCACTTTTCCTCTTCCTGAGCCTTAGCGGTAGACTGCGCCTTCTTTTCTTCATCAGCGAGATAGGCGTCCCAGCCCACCGTCGATCTGCTGTCATAATCGGAAGCGGATTTGATAAGATCATATTTATTCTCTTTCAGCCACTCAAGCTCATCGCCCCAGCTCATAGAGTCAATGGCAGAAAGGATCTCCTCATAGCTCTTGCCGGTATACTTCTTCTGATAACCTTCTATCTTCTGCTGCTTATAGTATTCGCTTTGGAGATTGAGGTACTCGTTACCGTCAGCAAACTGCGACCAATAATCGTTATCCTTCGAAGCAGAATCAAGCATTTGGTTTTTCTGCGATCTTGCAGACTGAAGCGCATTCTTGACCGACGCCGTATATTCGCTGCCGAGATAATCGCCGTACATATCAAGCATAGAAATAATGCTGTCCGCCTCTTTGTCAAAGTTCTGACCCTGAAGCGAGATCGTATCAAGCCAATCCTTAGAATCGGTCACGTACTTGTCGTTAAGCGTTCCGGTTCTGCTTGAATATCTTGAATTGTAGTTTTTTGTGTAGTTATCGAAGTTCTTGAACCAAGTATCTATGCGTGAGGAAAGTTCAGAAGCGACGGTATTAATGTTTTTAGCCAAAAAACGGTTTTCGACACCATTATAGAGACTCTTGGTTTCTTTCTGCTCCAAGGAATTCTGTGCCGTTGTTTTCTGCTTCTTCTCTTCCTCTTCTCGCCTTTTCTTGTATCTATCTTCTACACCCATAAGATTGCCTCCTTTGGTCACTTGTTGCTTAATAAATATAGTTCGCTCCGTTTCCTACGAGTCCTTTGCCGGTTGTGGCGGTTGACGAACCTCTCGACGGCGTCGGGACGGTAGTATCGGTTATGGTATGACCGTTGCCTTTTCTGTACTTTTCATAGTATGCGTCAGCCTGCGCCTCGGTAAGTCTGCCCGAAGCCACACAGTCATCAAGGAACGCCGCAAGACCGGTATTATCACCGTCGGCGCTGTAACCCTGCATTGTCTCCACGATTTCCGCAGAGGACATCGACGCCACGTGATCAAGCGCTGCATTTTCACTACCCGAACTGCCCGAACCGCCCGAAGCAGCACTCGCTTTTGCTTCCTCATACTGGCGCTTGCTTTCATTAAAGCTCTGCTGCCATTGATCATTACCGATAGCATTCTGCTTCTGCTGTTCAGCAAAGCTCTGTTCCCACTGGGAATTGGATATAGCTGCCTGTTCTTTATTAAACGCCATATTCGCATTATACTGTCTCTGATCTTCCAAAAACTGCGCGTTATACTGAGCTTTTTCGATATCGGTGAGATAATCGTTATATGCATACTGCTTGCTATCTGCATAAGCTCCGTAAGCAAAATTCTTATCATTAAGATATTTGTTGTATGCGTCAGTTTCCTGCCACTTGGCAAGATCGATAGCATTGAGATACTCGCTGTATTTCTGAGCTCTATCATCGGAGTAAACGCCGTACTCGTAGTTACGATCATCAACATACTTGCTGTAATCATACTCACGCTCGCTGTCGTATCTACCGGTGGCATAATCACGCTCTGCAAGCCATTGATTGTAAGAATCCTGATAGCGTGCATAATCCTGCTGCTCCTGACTGCTGAGAAGCCCGTACTGATTATACATCTCCTCGCCCTCCATATTGTAACGATCGAGAGCCATTCCGTAAAGCTCAGGAACAACTTCATTGAGCTTCGAGAGGTAATTCTGATAAGCCTGATTGCCAACGGAAGCCGCATAAGAGTTTCCATATCCGCCCGTCATAGCCGCAGCCTGCCCCATAGTGTCCTGCATCGCAAGCTTGCCACCCTGAATATACTGATCCTTATACTGCTGATAAAGCGCGTCCTCGTTCACGTCATAAGAGAATTCTTCTCTGTTGAGAATACGATTGATAATATCGTCTATCTGCGACTGCCACTTCGACTGATAAGCTCCCGGCTGAGCGGCAAGTATAGCTTGGAGTGCCGCATTAGCCTGCTGCACCGTTTCACTCTCGGCATAATCGGCATATGAAAATTTATCATAAGAAAATCCGTCTCCGACAGCTTTATCTACCTTTCCGCTTGACTGGTAATCTTCGTAAGTGAAATCATCATATGAGAAATTATCGGGATACATAATCTGTGTGCCCGTGGGACCGGCACTTCCCGCGCCCGGAGTGCTCGTAGGAGCAATCGAAGGTGTCATATCCGGTTCTGTTGAGGGCGCCGGATCGGGGTCTGTTGCCGGCTGACTCGGTGCAGAAATAGGCGAGCTCGGACGAGAAACCGAAACAAGCACATCAGGTTCCGTTACCGGTTGCGAAGGCGTAGGATCGGGGTCGTGCGCAGGCTGACTCGGTGCAGAAATAGGCTGACTCGGTGCAGAAATAGGCGAGCTCGTCGCAGGGCGGCTCGACGCCTTAGTTGATGTGCCGTAAAGCGCTGCAGTTGTCTGCGGTCCCACCATACCGTCGACGGCAAGACCGTTCTTCTGCTGATAGCTCTTAACCGCCGCAAGCGTCTGCGGACCGAAAGAACCGTCAACGTCGAGGTTATAACCTAAATTTTTGAGGGTGGTCTGAAGGTTCGTAACGTCGTCGCCCTTCATACCATATTTAATTGCTTTTACTGTTGCCATTTTGTCCTCCGTTTAAGATTTTAATAGCTGCCACCACTCCAAGTAGGAAGTGCGGCAAGAACCATATTGACCATTTCGTTTTTATCGGCTTCAGTCATACCGCCAAAGCCTCCGGCACTACCCGCCGAACCGTTCTTGATGTTCAGCACGTTGCCGTCCGAGAATGTAACGGTATTTACACCGCCGTCAAGAGTAGACTCGCTAATATTCGTGATCGTAATAGAAGCGCCGTCCGCACCCTTTTCTCCTTGAGCGCCGGGATCTCCTTTATCACCCTTCTCGCCCTGAATACCTTGAATGCCCTGCGCACCCGCATCACCTTTGTCGCCCTTCTCACCCTGCGGTCCCTGCGGTCCTGTCGCGCCCGTGTCGCCTTTCGCGCCTTGTGCTCCATCAGCTCCGGGCTCTCCCTTCTCACCTTGAGGACCGGTATCACCCTTCTCGCCTTTTTCACCCTGCGGACCGGTCAACTCGCCGCTGTCGTATTTCTGCTGAAAGGTTTCTCCGTCGGCAAAAACAATATCCTCCGCGCTCCCGCCGCCTGCCACTTCAGCGATCTTGTCAAAAAGCATCTCCGAATTGCAGATCATCGGCTCCATCTGTGCAAAATGCGCACTAACAATGTCGCTCGACTTCATAATAAGGCTCTTGATCTCGCTAAAAACAGCCGCCGTGGATTCAAGCGAAGTTCCACCATTCTTAACGGTAACGTTGCCCGATTGGTTCTCAATCGTGTGCAATGCGTAATTAAGCTGCTCCACAAGCTGCAAAAGATAACTTTTGACCTGCAAAAGCTGTCCCTCTGCCGTCGGCGACGTTATCTGCGGTTTGCGAATGTCATAGCTCATTAAATATCACTCCCCTGCTCGATAGTCTTGCAAATGGAATAAATATTCGCGCCACCCTCGCCCTCAATTCGAAGTCTCAAGTGATCGCACCTCTGCGGACGTATCGGGGCTGAAAAGCTGCGAAGTCTGTTGCCGTTTGCAGTATAAATATGCTCCCAAGCGCCCGCGGAGTCATACTGAATGTAGAAGAACGCCCTCGCGCCCATATCAAGGTACATTCGCACGTCAAGCCGTGAAATATACTTCTTGTCGGGCGAGTCGGTGCCGATCACACCCGTTTCCGCCATCCACTTTACGGGCGAATTGTCAAGCGTACCCGAGCCGAGAATAGTCTTGATCTTATTGTCCGCACCGTCAATATAGTAAAGCTCACCTCTGTGATTGCAGAACGCGCGCACCTTTGTATCGTCCTCGCGGTGCCACATACCCTTGACGGTGTCATATACAAACAGGTGGTGTTTGTTTTTCGCGTCAAGCATAGAAACATAGTATTTGTTGCCCAGCGCACCCGCCACAGCAGCGGTGTACTGCACGTCACCGAGAGCAGAAGAGATCTCAACCGGCAAAGAGCCGTCGTAAGCGCACACAGCAGAACGAGCCTTGTAGTAAAGTATCTCGTTTACAATGGCAAGACTGCGGCTGCAGCCTCTCTGCACGCCTCTGCAAGCCGTTGTCTGTATCTGATAGGTTGCGGGATAGTTGCCGTAAATCTTGTGCATA
>UZAT01270216.1_pt1 | contig 28097 bp, 23 predicted proteins | sample 2160861 | NCBI WGS metagenome assembly UZAT01 (sample SAMEA5138306, study PRJEB28736) | viral metagenome | reverse complement strand
TACAGGGTTTAGAACGATTTCTCGCTCGTGTAAAATAGCCATTTTACCACCCTTGCCATCAACACCACCTGTACTACCAAATGCCTTTGTCATACCACCTGTATCAAGTGAAGCACCTGTAGCCATAGATGTGTATTCATCTGTGTAGGCTAGTTTCATACGCTCTGCATAATCTTCCATCTTACTTCTTAAAGCACCATCAGTTACAACACCTGAATTTTGTAAGATATAGTCACCAAGCTCAGACCTTTGAGGTTGAGTTAACTTGGTAAGTTGACTGTCGAAAGTTACGTTAGCACCGATTAAAGAACCATTTTTTCGACCTGATTCTGCAACCTTATCAGCAGTAGATTTGATTTGTGTTTGCAAATTTTTATCGCTAGTATACTTAGTTAGCTTTTCGTTCATATACTTAGCCATCATTACTTGCTTATCGCCTTGAGTAAACAGTTGTCCTTGTGAAGCAGTTTGCCCAAAGCTTTGAATGTAGTTTAAATATGCTTGTGTATCAAGTTCTGATTCACTAGCGTTAGCTTGGAAGTAACCACCAACCTGTTTAATTTGGTCAGTGCTTAATGAACTGAAAATATCATTTAAGCTATGATTATATGCTGAAAGTTGAGAACCTTCTAATCTTCCTTCTTCTGCTAGAGATGTTGCTTTATCCTTGATGTTTTTGATTTTAGCACTATCTTCTGTAGGGTTAAGTTTTCCTGCGATTTGCTCATTCATAAACTTAGCTAGAATAACCTTTAGGTCAGCTTCGCTCATTTTTCCATTTACATCATTAAGGTTGTTGTAAGGTCTATCTTCAACAGAGCTTCCATACTTATTAGTAACCTTATCTCTCATTTTGTTGAGTTCTGCGACTTCTTTTTCAACTTCTTCAATTTCTTTAACAAGGTTTTCAAGTTCGTAAATAACGTTTTCTCTAATTTGAGTGCCTACACGCTCGGTCATACCTTGAATCGAAAGCTCTAGGTCAGGTAAACTTAATTTCAATTTCTCTGCGTGTTTCGCAAATAACGTTTCAATCTCAGTGAAGTTACCTGCTAACATTTCTTTCCTTAATCTTTCAAACTCTCGTTCATCATTGATTAAATCATCGTAGTATTTTTGGTAATACTCTTTTTCCTTGTTAAGTTTTTCTAGGGTAGCCTGAGTTTGCTCATCCTCTATGTCTTGTAGTTCTTCAATGTGTTCTGTTTTTTCTTCAAGCTCATCATCAAGCTGTTGGTGTCTTAAATCTTTTTCGTATTGGTATCGTTCTTCAACGATTTGTTTGTCAATTTCATCAATTTGCTTCTGTAGTTCTTCTCTCTCCTTGATTCCTGCGTAAGTGTTTACGTTAGAAAGTAAGTTCAATCTACTTTGAAGTTCTTGTTTTTCACTTGTAAGTTCATTGATATTATTGTTGTGAGTTCTATCTCTATCCTCATCATCAATTTCTCTACGTTTAGCGTCAATGATTTTGTTATATTGGTCTAACTCATCACTAAGGTTTTCCATAGCCTTATCATGTCGCTCATTCTCAGCGTCAATTAAATCATCTAAGCGTTTTTCTTCAATATCCGCAAGCTCTTGGTAAGAATCTTTTAGTGTATCAAGAATCTCATCAATAACATCCCCACGCTTATCTTCAATCTGCTCGTCAATAATCTTGTCAAAATCCTCTAGTCGCTTTTGCGTTTCTATGATTTCATCCTGTACATCCAATAGAGCTAATGCGTTATCCTCAATAAGTTCCTCAAGTTCTTGAAGCTCGCTGTGACCTAAAACTTTTCCTCTCATATCGAGTTGTAAGTTTTTACCACGTTCTTCGACTTCTTTAAGTTTTTTCTCAAGTTCATCTAACTGGAATACAAGCTCTCGTCTTTGGTCAGCAGAACCATCATCGTATAAAGATTCATAGCCTTTAGAACGGTCAAGGTTGAAATCAATATCATCAATACTTTCGTCAGAAAGAGCGAGGTTTGTCATAATCATTTCATAATTAGTCTTTTGCAATTCTTGTTGAAGTGTAATAAGTTCATTTTTAAGCTCTTTAGCTTTTTCTTGGAGAGTATCATACATTTCTGTAGTTAGCTTTCCTGAACTTAGTTGCTTTTGAACATATTTCTGTTCTTCTTTGGCAATTTCAAGTTGACTACTTTGTGCGTTAGCCATGATTTCAAGTGTCTTAGCGTAACGTGTGCTAGACTTGTCAACTTCTTGAATCTTTGTATTTTCCCAATCAAGAATGTCAGCGTGTTTCTGCATACTATCATCAAAGCGAGTTAAAAATACATCTATAACTTCACTGTAGTATGATTTCTCAGCATTTTGAGATTCAATCATTAAACCATATAGTTCATAGCGTCTGTCTATCAACTCATCTTCTTGAACCTGTGTTAGGTTACCTGCATTTAATCTTTTTTGAATATAATCATATTCAGCTTTCAGGTATTCATGTTTCTTTTTCTCACTAGCGAGTTGCTTATCTATAGCTTCTTCATATTTTTCATTTGTCTTATCATTACCTTGTTTAACAGATTCGTTTCTCTGTTGAGAATCAGCTTCCATTTGATAGTTTCTTTGGAACTCAGCTTGGTAAGATTTGATTATTTCATAATATTTTTGTTGAGCTTGTTCAGATAGAGAAATATTCTCACGTTTAAGTTGCTCAATAGATTGTATTGCTTGTTCATGTTCATCATTAGAAACTAGTGTAGTGCCACCTGTACTTGTCGTAGCTCCACCTTGATAAACACTTAGAGCGTTCTGTGCATAGGTTTGTCTTTTTTCGACATGAGAACCACCACTACGCTCGAATAATCTTTCAAATTCAGAAGCGTGTTCTGTTGCTGTCAAATCCTTTTTAAGAGATGTTAGCGACTTTTTCTCAGTAGAGTTTAACTCTTTCCAAGCGAAATCTAATTGAACTTGTAGGTCTGTCCAAGACTTACCGAGATTACTAGCGTATGCCATTAATTCATTTTTTCTTATGTCTAACCACTGGAAGATACCTGACGCACCACTAGATTTATTTACAGCATTAGGATTAAAGTTAGATTCCTGTTGGATATTACCCATAATTCCTGCAACAGCGTTGTTTCCTAAGCCTTTGCCTTTGAAGTAATTCCAAATAGTATCTTTGGTAGCGTTACCTGTAGAAGATGTGCCACCACCTGTTGATGTTACTGTTGTTGTAGCAGGAACACCGCTAAGCTCTTTAGACTTTTGGTTGTTTAAATTTATCTGTTGGTTAAGTAGGTTGATTTCCTCTTGTAGTGCGTTTCTATATGCTTTAGAGTAAGTAGGATACTTACGCTGTTTTGCTTGAACTAATGCTAACTGAGTATTCAGTTTTTCCAAAGTCATAGCATATTTATCTGTTACCTTCTCTAAGGCTGACTGAGATTGAGATGAATCTTTTTGTGCATTTTCTCGGTCTTTTTCACGCTCAGTAGCATTACTTACAGATGTGTTAACTTTAGATGTAGCTTCTTCAATTGTTTTTGCATAACCATTTAATTCAGTGGACTTTTCATCATAGAAGCCTTGAACTTGGTCAGCAACTTGGTCAGGAGAAGGGATATTGTAACCTTCCCACTCTACTTCAAACCCTATGCCATTAAGAGATTTTAGACTTTCAGAGCTTATTTGTTGTGTAGTTTTATATGCGTCAATTACACTTTGGATAACAGCAACTTCTTCTTTGAGATTTCTCATTCGAATTAGAATTTCTTCTGCTTGTTCCATAGTTGTTTTTTCTTCGGCATTTAAAATACCTTCTTTAGAAGCTTCATAGGCTTTTTGTAAAGCTCTCATCATATCGTTTTCAGCTTGAATATTATCTATTCTTACTTCTCCGTTGTGAACAAGCTCAGGGTAAAGAGCTTCAAGTAGCTTCATAGAATCTTCAAGAACTTTGTTTTCACGAGCTGTACGATTCGTTTTTTTAGAAAGAGTTTCATACATGAAAATAAGCTCATCTGTTCTCTCGATTTGCTTAGAAGAAACACCTGTTAATTCTTCATAGTATGAACTTAATTCTTGAAGTGACTTTACTTCTTCTTGTAATTCATCTGCTAAGTCAGTTGTAACATCTGATAAATCAGCCTTTGAAGCTATATTCGCCCTTGCTTCATCTGTGGAAATAGATAAAGCGTCAGCTTCTTTTAAAACATCAACCTCGAAATTAAAAACTTCTGTTGTAACAGCGTCTAAAGCAGTTTTAAGGTTTTTGTACTCAGGTGTCTTTTTCTCTAAACCTGAAAGCAATAGAATTTTATCTCTTATGTTTGTGAATGTTTCAGAGTATTTTTTCTCAAGCTCATCAACATCAGTGATACCACTTTCTTTCATCTGTTTTGTAACACTTGAAAGAGTTTCAAACTCGTTTTGGATTTGAGCTTTATTTTTACCTGTTTCACTTGCCATTTCAGAGAAAGCTTCTGTTAATGCTTCAAATTCATCTTCGCTGTTAGCTAAGTTAAGTGTGCTGAAAGCCACGCTCTCAAAGTTTTCTTTTGCTTCATCAGAGAAAATATCTGTTTCATCAATTGTTTTCTTTAGTGTATCAGCGTATGAAACTCTAAGAACACTATTACTCTGAGCAAGTTGTAGTGTTGCTTCATCAACATCGTTATATTTAGCTTGTAAACGTCCAAGTACAGTTTCGAGTGTAGTAATTGCTCCATCACTAAACTTGATTTTCTCTTTGTCATTCAACATACCTTGAACAGTGTTGATTGCTCCAAGAAGCTGTTCAGCGTCTTGTAAATCTTCGCCCCATTTACTGATTCCCAATTGCTCTAACAGGTCTATTTGAACTGTTTCGCCTTTTTCATTCTTTCCAAAGAACCTTGTTTGTAGTTCAGCATAGTTATTTTCAAGATTTTTGAGATGAATTAAATCATCTCCTGCTTTCTTTAACTTCTTGTCAATCTTTTTCTCAGAATCCTCAGAGTTTTCTTTAGCAACTTTAATTTCTTTGTCTTGTTTCTCTTTGGCTTCTTCGTCATTAAGAGCCTTTTGAGCTTCAAGTTGTTTCTCAAGCATTTCGATTCTAGCTTGAACATAAGCGTTACCTTTAAGAATACTGTTCCCTAAACCATCTTCACCTGCTTTAAGGTCAGGAATTAAACCTGCAAGTTCATTTTGAACCTCTAAATACTCAGCGTATTCCTCTGTGTTAGGGTCTAGTTTTCCGCTTTCATTAAGCTGTGAAAGTTCTTCGTATGATTCTCCCAACGCAAGGATTGAATCTCTGCTTTGTTCATAAGTGGCGATTTGTTCTTTAACCTTGTTATTATAATCTTCTTGTGCCTGTCTTGCTTTACCGAACTGACCAAGAACCCATTCAAGACCGAAACCAACAGCAACAGCACCAATACCTAACGCACCGAAACCTAAGCTTAATAACTTAGAAGCTTTAGAAGCTTTTTGCTTTGCTTGTGTGTTAGCGTTAGTAGCTGTTGTGTTTTGATTTATCTGCTTAGTATTCTGTGCGGTAGTAGAAATAGTATGTTTTGCATTTCTATTTAATGTTGCAGTAGCTAAACTGTTAGCTTCTGTTGCTTTTTTAGCTTTACCCATACTTCCAATGTAAGCTGTTAATTTTCCTATTACACCGCTAAAACGATTTGATACTAGAGCTAAAGCTGTTACAGAAGCTAGTAGGGCAGGAGCAAGGAAACCAACGTTTTTAACAAGTCCTGTCACCGTTTCCATGAATACTCTAAATGCTTGTAATAATTGAATCATACCCTCAGTCATAAATGCTTCACCGATTGCTAAAGCTAGTTTCTCGATTTCCACACGAGCAAGATTAATTCTTGCTTCAAGTGATTGCATATATTTTTGGTTTTCTGACATAGCTGAGTTAGCTGATTTCTGAGAAGTTTCATACATTTGGTCATACATTGAATCTGCTTTACCTAAATCATCAAGTAAAGTTTGCATACGTGAAATGTGATATTTTCCTGCTAAACCAAGTGTTACTCGGTTTTTGTCAGCTTGGTCTAATGTTACATAAACTTTGGCAACATCTTTATAAACTTGCATTATGTCACGCATTGTACCATCTTCATTTTCTAGGCTAATTCCAAGTTCATCTAAAATAGAACCTGCTTTATTAGATAAGATGTTAGAGAATGTTGATTTTACGAAGTTACCAATCTCATTCAATTGGTATTTACCCTAGCTTTCGCTATATTTAAAAGGGGTTAGACTATACCACTAACTTAATTTTAAGTTACCTCTTGGTAGTCGTTGAGAGCTTACCATATTCATAATGAACTTAGGTCTATCTCTGCGGATTGTCCAATCTTTCAAATTTTTAGATTCTACTTTCATTTCTAAAGGTAGATACTATTGAAAGCTCTCAGGAGTTTCCCGCATATTCGAGGTTATTCAATATACATCACTGTATAAGGGGGCAATGAGATTTACCCGATTGTTTTGTACGAGCATTTAGCGTACCGACAACAGCGTTAAGTTGGTCAAAATCCATACCTAATGCTCTTGCTGTCGCACCTGCTTTAGCTTGACCTTGAGCTAAGTTTTCTACTGTTGTAGCAAAGTTGTTGGAAATTTCGTTCCAAGAATCGACTACTCCCATAGCTTCGCTTGTATCTTTGTTCCATTGTAGGATAGAAGCAGTTAGGTATTCAGAAGCTTTACCTGCTTCAATATCACCAACGTTACCTGCTACAAGACCTGCGTTAGCAAGTGTTTCTAATTCTTCACCTTTGAAACCTTGTTTAGCAAACATATTGTAAGCGTCCATTGTTTCAGAAATAGTTTTACCGAAAGTTTCAGCACTTACTGTAGCTCGTTCAAAGATTGCTCCAAAGTCAGTATCAGGTGACATTACTTTTTTAAGGTCTGTCATTTTTTTATCAATGTCAATAATTACTGAACCAAACTCTCTGAATGTTCCAATCACTCCATAGAAAGCCGTACTAGCTAACATCCAAATAGGAAATTTTTCCATTGCTGTTTTTATGCTTGACATAACACCTAATGAAGCTTTTGAAGCTTCTGTGGCATTAGCATTAAGACGCTTAATATCGTTGTTTACAATTGATATTTGCTCTCTAGCTTCACGAACAGACCCCATATCAAGCTTGTAAAGGTCTTTACCTTTAGCTTGGAAAATATCCTGTTTTCCGATAGCCTTAATACTTTCCTCAAGTCTTTTAGCTTCATCCTTATCAACAGTTTTCAAATACATTTTTTGAATACGAGTAAGGTTTGCCATCAACTGATTTCTTTGTGCAACTAATTGAACTTGTTCTTTTTCAAGTTGATTTCGTTTTCTTTGCTCAGATTGATGTTTAACTAAATCGTTATTAAGCTTGTCGATTTGGTTACGAGATGTAGCTCCATCTGCTTGTTTCCAAAATCTTTCTATAACTTGAGTTGTAGCTGTAGCTGTGTGCCTAGCTTCTTCTAGTTTTCGCTTGAACTTTTCAATCTCATTTGCTAGATTGAATTTCTCAGTGTTTTTAAGTTTAGTCACTTCTTTAACGAAACCGTTTACTTCTTTAATCGCTCCATTAGAAGCGTTACCTGCTTCTTTATAACTTCTAGTTATAGGAAGGAATACATCTTTTTGAATTTCATTGGCTGAGTTTTTGTAAGTAGTTGTAATTTTAGTAATCTCATTTGTTTGAGCATTTCTAATAATATCAACTTGCTTACCTTGTTGTTTAAGTCTTTTAATAAAGGCTTCTTCGCCCTCACTTCTTGATTTGTTGAATAGTTCAACTGTTTGACCGAGTGATTTGTATTCTTCTTTTATTTCTTTAAGAGTTTTCACTGTTGGGTCATTTGTTGTATTTGCATTATTAGAAGGGGCAGAAGTAGTAGTAGTTGTAGTAGTTGTAGTTTTTGGAGTAGCTATTTTTTGGTTAACAACAGCTTCTACATCAACAACAATCTTAGGTAGCTTCATCGTTGCGATTTGCTTTGTAATCTTTGCTATAGTTGAATCTACATCTAGTTGTCCAGTGATTCTAGCACCTGTGAATAGCTTTTCTTTAATAGTATTTGTGATACTATCAAAAGCTCCACCTTCGAGTGCAAGATTAATCCTACCATTATTTAACTTCTTATTGAAAATCTTTGTATTGATACCTGTAAAAGCTGTATGCTCATCAATATCAAGTTCAATTTTTTTCTTGTGAAGTTTTGAGTTATCAATGAATTTGTTAATGTTAATTACTGATTGCTTAGTATCAACCTTTAACTGAATTAAAGCAGGGTTGAATGTCATTTTAGATAATGAACCATTAATCTTAGCTCTTGTAGCATTTTCATTAACGTAGAAGATTAAAGATTGAGTATCTTGTTTTCTGCTTGTTAGATATTCAGAGATTAGTTTGTTACTTTTACCAACAGCAACATCAAATAGAATACTCGCTTTCTTTTCTTTGTGCTTTTTTAAGAAATCGTTGATGTTATGCTCTGATTTTCCAATAGCAACATCAAAAACAATCTTTTGGTCTTTGATAGTTCTTGTTAAAAAGCTATCAATCTTTTTCTTGGATTTATCTTCATCTATATCTAAAGTTACTAGAAACTTTACTTCATTGTTTGTTAAACTCAAGACTGCCATCTCCTTCTATATAATTATAATTGTGTTGTAACTATTCAAGTTACAGTCTAACGCTCTCAAGTAATCCCCTAACCAAGTAGGGTAGGGGAGTAATTCAAAGTATTAGAATACATCGTCTAGCTCATCTGAATCATCTTTCATAACGTAAATAGATGTTGTTTCAGTAGAGTTGTGGTTTAGTAATACCTTTGCACTGTTAATGTCTTTTCCTTCGTCTACAACTAAGTGTGTAGCTCGTGAGCGTCTTAGTGCGTGGGGTGTAAGGTTGTAACCTAGAATCTTGTTGAACTTATTAGTGAACCAACCATTGAAAGCGTCAGGATTCAATTCGTTTGTTTCACCATTTTTAAACTTGCGAACGAAAACAAATTCATTATCATCTTCACCACGAACCTCAAGCCATTTTAATACAGCTTGTCTTGTGGCTTCGTCATACATAAGCTTGATTTTCTTACCACCTTTACCACGACCTTTACCTCTAATTTCAGGGGTAGCGTAGTAATCTTTGTTCTTAACCTTTGGCATATTGAAGAACTCTTTCTTCATCTGAGCGATTTCTGCTCGTCTAGCACCTGTGTTATAACTTAAAAGGAAGTAAGCTATCATTTGATACTCACCTTGTTCCTCAAGCTCTTTAACAAGTTTGTCAATATCCTCTTTTGCCACAACATTCTTTTCCCTTACAAGCTCTTTAGGAGGGTTAGGAATAGCCTTGTTGAATATGTTTCTGAACTCAGGGTAATCTTCACCGTAGTAAAGCTCAATGTAGTTACAAAGTGAACTTACAGCAGAACGCTTAAATTTAACAGCGTTTGATGAAAGTTGTAATTCCATTAAGTAGTTCTGATAATCTAAAGCGTGTCTAGCTTTTAATTTGTGGATAGGTTTGTTGTCAAATTCATCTCTTACATACCTAACGAAAATCTTTAATGCACTTGTATATTGCTTCAAAGTCTTATCTGATAGATGTTGCTGTTTTAAGAATTTTGCAACAATCTTCTTGTTCCAATCATTACATTCTTCCCATTCTTGCTCTGTTACAGGAGGTATTTTAGTTGCCATTATCTCACCTCCTTTAGTTGTTAATCTCTGTTTCTAAAACTACTTTTAGATAACTGTTGTATTCTGAGTTGTTTAGTCTGTCAGCAGTTGCTTTAGCAAAAGGTCTAGCGTCTGCCCAAGCACCATTAGGAGTTGACCATGCTGTATCACTACCATTCTCAATCATTTCTGAGATGTATTGACCTTTCATTGAATCAACACCAACTGTTAAATTTTCGAAGTTGCAAACAATTGTTTTTCCTTCTTTTTTGTGACTAGTGAATTGCATATTGTTCATATCACTTAAACCATCTTTATCAAAGCGGTTTTCGTATTCTTGGGCTTGGTAATAAGAATAAACTTCTACTTCTACTGAATCCTGCATTGCTTGAGAAAACACTGTATCTACAAAAGGGCTTTTCACAGCACTTTCAACTTTCTTTTGAACATATTTCTCAAGTTGTTTTAAATTTTTAAACGTTGGCAAATGAAATCACCCTAACTTAGTTAGTTTCTCCATTTAACTCCATTGCTTTTTGAATAGCGTCATTTGCTTCCATAGCTCTCTCAGCAACCTTGTTAATTTGGTCAATTACATCAACCACTTGGTCTTTATCCAAGACTTCTTCAAAGATAAGGTCAAATAATCCAGTACGCATTAATGCTTCCATAGCACTGATTTTGTCCTCAAACGTTTCACCGATTTCATCTTTAAAGTGAGTGAAGTATTTTACAATAAGCAATAGTTCATACTTAATCAATTGCTCATCACTTTCGAAATAGCTGTATTCTTTTTCGATTGCGTATTGCATATCTTCAAATAGTTCTAATGTTAATTTTTCAACCTTAGATTTATCAAATACTTTGTAGTATTTAATAGTTTTCTTTGTTTCAGAATCAATTTCATAGGTAGACATTACATCTAACTTTCTTGCTTCTGTGATTACATCTTTTAATTTGATTGGCGACTGTCTTTTAGTTGTCATAGTAAAATTCTCCTTTTATGTCCTAAATAAGTTTTTTAAAAAAATAGGGGAGAGGTTGCCCTCTCTCCCTAAGTGTGGTAACATATAATTATGCTACTTATTAACGAGCAACCTCAATGATTTCACCCATCTCAGAAGAACCAATTGGGTTCATTACTGAGAATGAAATCTCAGGTGTGTAAACCGAACCATTTTCTAATGAAATATCAAATTCGCCTGCAGGAATTGTTTCAGGGAATAAGAAGTAAATGTCAGATGTTACAGTTGCAGTATCTAAGTCATAAGCAATTGTACGCATTTCAACTTTGTACTTACCTGCGAACTTGTTAGAATCAATCTTGATTAATTTACCTGTTACTTCTTTTTGGTAGAATACTTGAACATCAACTTTTCCAGTTAAAGTAGCAACTAGAGTTGTTAAGTCGATAACACCACCTGTAGCGATTGGTAAATCAGTTTGAACACCGTTGATTGTTACTTTAGCACCGTCAGCTTCAACTAAATCAGGGTCAGCAATAGTGTGAACAGTGAAAGTATTGTCAATACCTTTAAGTGTTTCGTTAGCTGTAACTTTAGCTACACCTGCTTGGTCAACAGCGACACCTTGTGTCATTGCCCAATACTCTACGTCAGCAATTGCCGAACGCATTGTTAAGTTTACTTCTTTGTCAGTACGGATTTTGTAAAGCTTACGGTTACCAATACCACCCTTTAAATCTTCTTCTGAGATTGCACCAGTGATTTGTGCTAATTGTGCTTCTGCGTTTAATACAACCTTACCTGTGTTTAAGTCTGTGATTGTAACATCAGCAGTATCATGGATTACGATTTTACCCATTTTTAATTTCCTCCAATATAAAAAATATTTTGTATAACCTACATTTTAAGTAGGCTACCAAATTTCTTGCTAAATTCATCTCTTGATAAAGAATCATCTTCAACCTTAAATAAATCAATATGCTTATTCCAAGATTCAATTTTTACCTTCTCTGCAACTGTGGCAAATAAGGTAGTAGCTTGATAGTTATAAATAGCTCCTACACGAGCGTATATTGCGAACACTTGAAAAACATTCATATTGCAAACATCTTCAAAACTATTGCTTGTGCTTGCTACGATAGAGGTCACTATATCCACGAAAGATTGTTCTTCTGAGTTGTTTTTCTTAACTCTTTTAGAGCGTTCAATTGCACTTTGGATTTCTTCGTTAGGGGAAACCTTATCTTCTGTAAGAACACTCATATCCATTATTAGTTTCCTAATGAAGTGGAAGTTTTCAGAGCTAGAGAATATCTGTTCAAAAGGAGCTTTTTCATTTCTATCAAAGACTAATTGAAATATCTTCAAATAAGCATTTAATATTTGTTGTGTGCCTAGAACTATTTCAAATAGGTCTATATCCTTTATCTCTTTTAGTTGCTCCATTTCACTAGCACTCGCACCAACAGCTTTCATTTGGTTCTTATAGTGGTAATAGATGTGCAAAGTGTTTTGAGCTATAAGTTGTAAGTCAGTTGAGTTTTGTAAGAACTCTCGATAAGTAAGAAATCTTACTTCACCAAACTCTGTTTCTACAGATTCACCAAAAATAAACAGATTTTTGTCATAACTGTTATCTGTTATTTTTATCATTTCTTACTCACAGTCATGGAGTATTGATGTAAGAATCTTCTATAGTGAGTTGGTGCTTCACGAGGGTTTCCTGAAACATACTCAAACTTACCAAAACCTACAAAGTTCTCAAGTGCAATAAGCTCATTAATCCTATCAGTGATTCGTGAAATTCTTAAATCTCTATCAAACGATTCGTGGATAAAAATATCAATATTTACTTCTTGTTTAGCAACCAAGTAACTTTTAAATATAGGTCTGCGTCTACCTTCATAAATATAGATTTTGCATAACTTTGATTCTAAAAGGTCAGAAGTTTTTTCACCTAGTACAACTCTTTCGTCAACTAGCTTCCAATACTCGTCTGAATCTTTATCAACAAGATTTGGTAAACGCTCATCAAGAGGGTCAAACTCATTGTAGTTGCCTATTGTGTCATATCCTTGTGGGAGGTAAGTTAGCAACCTCATAAGTTCTTCATCTGCAATTAGCGTCTGAAAAATTTTTTTGAAAAATGTTGGTGTAGTACCTTGTTTAATCATGTTGTTGGAATCCTTTGCAACTGTACTTCGATGTAACCAACTTGATTCACTACAAACTCGTGTGAGATGAGTGATACCTTATAATGGTTTTCATCAATTACAACAGTAGAGTTTACTGTCGGTGTGTGATTAGCTTCTGTTGAATAAGGAAGCTTCACAATTATTGCCCCATCAGGAAGGGGAATAGGGGAGTTGTTAGCCTGTGAGTAAATCTTATCAGTCATTACACAAGGCTTAGAGATTGTAGCAATCTCAGTTTTATAGATTGGTCTGCCCATAGTGTCAGTGCCTATTTTGATTCTTCTTTCTTCTGTGTGAATAGGGAAGTCAACGTTACATAGCTCACCTTGCAATTGAGGGAACACCTCACTAAAAACTTTGTCTGTCGCTAGGTATGTCATATTTTGGTAAGTGATGTAATCACCAACGTTAACATTCATATCAGGTAAAAATAAGAACTTTCTTTCACGATAAGTTCTAACATCGTTAACAATTGTTGGTACAGGGACAGTTTCTTGCATATCAATATAGACGTATTTAAGAGAAGGGGAATCTAAAATATAATTCACCATTTGTCTTTTTGTTGAATAGTCAGTAGCTTCTCTCACCGTTTCGCCAGTAGCTTGTACTCTTTTTCTATAGGTACTGAACATTGTTTATTCACCCTGTTCTAGTGTTTCGATTTTCTTAGAGATGTTCTTAACAATAGTAAAAACCTTGTTCTTAACAATTTCTTTGTTGTTCTCGATTTGACATTCGTTAAATAAGCCATTAAGGATAGCGTGAGTTTCTACTAGCCATGCTCCATCATATTCAGTTGTGATTTCTTTTACATTGTGTACTTCAAATATTAATGCCTTGATATACTCAGGTAATGTTTTCACTTCTTCTTCATACAATGGTAGGATTTTAAAAATAGAACCTCTTAATGAACGCAAATAAGCTAAATAGTCTTTTTCATTAATCATCATTGTATTATTTCCCTTGTGTTTTAAATAGTTTAGCAATTGTGCGAACATCATAGGAATTTCTACTAACAAGCGTGTTAGCTTCTTGTTTAATACTTTCCTTTAGCTCTCTCAATGCTTTAAGTTGGTTAGCAGGGCTGTAGATTCGATAATCTTTAGAGTTAAGTGATTGACTTAAATAATCTTCTCTCATTAAGTGAGTATTCATATAAGACATAATCATAAACTTTGCAAGTGCTTCGATTTCTGTTTCATTAAGTTCATCATTAAAACATTTCATCTTCATATCTCTATCCCTCAAGTTTTTGGGAGGGTTAGGATAGAAACCGATAGCTTGATTTAGCCATAACAAAAGATTTTCCTCTAAAGTGACCTCATCTAGCCTTGCTAGTTTGTAGTCTGTGATGTTAGACAGAAACCTGTCATAAATCGTTTCAAATGGTGTAGCCATTTTCTAACCTCTATTCAAAGATTTTTAAGTCAACATCAAGAAGTTCCTCTAAAAGTTTAATTTTACGGTTAGAATCAATTACTCCTGATTGAATACGCTCTCTAGCAAAGTTACCTAAGCTGTTTTTAAATCCTCGTGGCATATTAGTTAAGATTCGTTTCATTTCACGTTCATCAAGTTTAAAAAACTCATCAATATCATCAATCTCAAATAAGTTACCATACATCTTAGCTAATCCTAATTGCTCAATTGCTTCTTCATCATCAACAATTAACCAACCTTCTTTTAGCATACGAGGTTGCGTAGATTTCATAGCGATAAGCTCACCTAGTGTAATATATTGAACATCACCAAATTCTTTCCATTCAAACTTTTCGCTAGTTCTTTTAGAAACATAGATAAGGTTGTTAACAGCCGAGCGACACTCAATTAAATCATCACGATTAATCTCTAAACGCTTTTTGGCTCTCGTTTCAGGTTGAGGTGCTTCTACTACTGTTACTGTTTTATCTTCTTGTACTTCAACCTCAGTAGTTTCAACGGGTGTTGCCTTTGCTTTAGTTGTAGCTGTTGTTTTTCTTGTTGTTGCTTTTCTTGTTACTGCCATTCTTATTAGCTCCTTTTTTCTCGTTTAATTTTAAAAACAGTGAGAGTGACTATGCACCCTCACGTTGTGGTAAATATTATGCTAGTGTGTAAACACCGAATAACGTAGAGAAGATAGAGTTAACACCAAAGCGAGTGATGAATTTGTACTCGAAAGACATATCCATGTGAACTTGCTCATCTGTAACTTCTTTCATGTAATCTTCACCTTCGAACACGATTTTGATGAACTTGTCGTTAGTTTGAGGTAAGATTAACAGTTGCTTATCGTCATAAGCGAAATCGAAAGTATTTTGCTTGTGAACTTGTGGTAACTGTACTAAAGTTAAACCATTTACGTTAGCAATTCGACCTGTTCGAGCAAGCTCATTTTTCATTGCGTCAGAGTAGTAAGCAACATTTAAACCTTCTGTTACTTTTGCCAATGCTGTACGAGTACCTAATACGATAGCAGGTGAGCCAGTAATAGCTTCAACGTGTGCTACGATTTCTTGTAATGTCGCTTCATCATATGAACCGTTAGCTACGAACTCAGCAGGTAGCTTAGTTACTGCGTTAGCGAATGACATAGCTACTTCTTCATAGATTTTTAATTGAATCGCTTCTGCTACTTTAGAAACTAATTTAGCGAAAGATAAGCGACCTGTAGCGAATAAGAAGAAGTCCCCGTAAACACCAATAGCGTATGCCTTAGTTTTAACAGTGAAGCTTGCTCCACCTTCTAACTTTTGGCGAGTGATGTTCCAGTGGTTACCTGCGTGTTCTGAAACGACTAAAACAGCGTCATCTTCGATATAGAACTCTTGAGCATCACCTAAAGCAATGTTACGAATCTCAGCAAATTGCATGAAGAACTCATCTTCGTTAATACCTTTTTTATAAGTTTCTGTTAATACTTCTTCTAAGATTTCGAAAATAGCTACTTTGTGTTTACGAATATCTTTCATTGTAGGTTTTTCAGTACCCATTAAATCAAAGAATTGACTACGAATTGCTGTGTCTACGTCAGCACCTTTCGAAAAGTGTGCTACTTGCGTTGGGTTCATTACTGAATCAACACATAATTTTACTAATGCTTGTTTGTTTTCCATCTTGATATATTCCTCCAAAAAGATATTATTATGTTACTTTTAAGTAATGATATTAGTTAGTTAAAACTTCCATCATTACATATTCTGTTGCTTCGTGTGCTAAGTTTAATGCTAAAGCACCGCCTACTTTGTCAAAGCGAATTACTTTTGCACAGAAAGCGTCTGCGACAGGTGTAGCAGAAGGTACTAATTTAACACCATTACCTGCAACAAGGTATTCACCTTCAACAGCGTCACCTTCGATACCTAATTTAGAAATACCTAAAACATCGTTAGCTTCGATTTGGTAACCACGAACAACTTCACCTGCTTCCATGAAGTAGAAGCGTTCTTGGTCAGCACCTAATCGAGCTGTATTGTCATAGATAATTGCAGGGTTAGCGATTAATACTAAGCCTTTGTCACCTGTTTGTGGAACTACCATTCCATGTACTTCAATGTTGTTTGTTTCTACATCACCAAGTTTGACAAAGAAACCATTTTCCATTTCTTGAGTAGTGCGTACAGAGAATGTGTTGCCTGTGTAAACTGATTTTACTTTTGCTAATTTAGCAACCGAACGTAATTGTGCCATTATTGTTTTCCTCCAAATAAATTATAAATTTTTAAAAATATCGCCATAAGGACTGTATTCAGCTTTATCAGCTTTTGGCGATACAACTGTAACTTTGTTTGTACTTTGTTTTCCTTCTAAAGAGAAGTTCTTTTTACCGATTAAAGCATAGATTTCTAATTCTAATTTTTCGATTGAAGTTTCTGTATTAGCTTCAAATAAAGCATTAATTTCTTGCTCTGAAACTTGCATAGAGAATTTGTCTTTTAAGTCACCTAGTTCACGAGAGCGTTTATACTCACGCAATTCAGCAACCTCAGCATTTACAGCTTCAAAATTAGCTTTTAAAGCGTTAAATTCATCTTCTGAGATAGAGAAAGTTCCTGCGTCACCACCGCCATTTGTGCCACCCTCTGTAGGGGCTTCTGTGCCATCCTGAGCAGGTGTTTCAGTTTCAGGTGTTGTTGGTTCAGGTTCACCATCAACGACCTCAGTAGGGGCTTCTGTCGCTTCTGTGATAGCTTCTTGAACTTCTTCTACCACATCTGTTTCAGGTGTGTCAGTTTCAGTTTCAGGTTCATCAATTGCTGTTTCTGCAACAGGGTTACCATCTTCTAAACGCTTCCTTAACTCATCTTGAGCTTCTTCAACGAATTGTGCTTGTGTTTCTTCCATGTTAGTTCCTCCTTCTTTTAAAGTGAATTTCAACTCAGCAATCATTTGATTGAATTGAGAGCTGAATGATTCCTTATCTAGCGAGTATGCAATAACCTTACTACTTTCGAAAGCAGGTTCAACATGACCAAACATATCAGAATCTTTGTCAATACCAAGTAAGCAAAATGCAGTAAATATGAAGTCTTTTACCTCTAATACTTCTTGTCCTTCTACAAGGGCATAGTTAGCATTAGTCATTTCAATCTCCATAGATTGATTGTAGTGACCTTCATCATAAATTGTGTGTAGCTCAGGGTATCGACCTGACCATAGGAAAGCACCATCAACCACTAGATAATCACGTTGTGTGCCATCATCTTCATTGACTGTTTCCCAATAGATATTTGCAGATTCAGGAACAACACCATATGGGCGAGTAGAGAGTACCATTTGATACTCACCTTGTTCATTTTTCACAACCTTAGCACCATGACCACCAAAGTTCTGTTCTTCAACAAGGTATTCTCCCACGATAGGAATGTTGTACAATGTAGGAATTGCTTTTTCAATTGCGTTTCTCGATAAATAAGAGCCATTCCTATTAAGACCTTCATATAAAACGTAAATCTTAACTTTTGAGAAAAATGGATTAACTTTCTCAATGTCTTGGCTATAAATCTTAGAAGTGAAATTTTGTTTTTTATCAATCTTATTCACAATCTCACCACCTATAAAAAATATTAAAAAGCTCAATGTTATCCTTCTTTACGTTTAACATCAGAGCCTTTATCCTTGTTCTTTTGACCACTATCAGAGATTTCATTATCTGATTTTGCAGGTCTACCTTTCTCACCATCTACTTCTAATTTGTTGAATGAAGATTGTAGAGGTCTTAAAATTTCGTGTAATCCTAAAACATCGTTTTCAAGTGTAGCCTTATTTATTAAGTCTAGTGGGGTTAAACCCAAAGTAGCTCCTATTTCCATGACTACAGGAATACCATATTGTGCGGATTCAAGATATTTCTTATGTTTTTCATCACGATTGAAAACCGTAATGTCTAACATTTTAATTTTAAATTTGTAAGCACCTGAAAGGTTCTTTAGTTTCCTATTAACCCAACGCTCTATTTGTCGCAACATTGCGAAAATAACTTCTTCGTCAGTGATAATTGATTTTGCCAGTCCTACAGATGTGTTTTTGTCTGAGTTAAATAGGAACTCAGATACACCACCATCTCTAAATGCTTCACGATAACCTTCATTTACTAAATCACTATCTGTGGTTTTCTTTTCTGTTTTCACAGCGTCAATAGCCATAGGGGAAGTGATAACTCCCACACCTTCGGGTAGTGTTTCACTAGCCATGTTGTGGAAAGTCATAGCAAGCTCTAAGTCAATTAAGAATTTGTTAATATCAGGATTTTTCTCATCAAGTGGAATACGCTGAATGAAAGCCATAAAGTTATCGTTCTTTGCTCTAGCCTTTTTGATAGCCTTGTATTCATCAAGGTCTATGATAGCTTGGAACATAGTAGCAAAGGGTGGCAATGCGTAAAGGAAGTCAGAGTTTACTTTTAAGCAGATTGTCTTTTGAGGGTCTAGCTCAATCCAACGCTCTTTAGTAGCTTTGAATGTGTTGTACTTTGACTTAAACTCTTTCGGGAAAAACTCTAGTTCATCTTTGAAGGTATCAAAGTAAGAGAAGTCAAAAGCGAAATTGTAAATACCATCTTCAATAGATGAGATTCTACAATACTTAGCGTCTAACTGTTGGATGAAATAAGAATCTTTAGATTCATGCTCATAACCATAGAAAGTATCTTCTCTAAAAGCAACAAGTAAAGCCTTAATCATCTCATGTTGAAGATTTAGTTTATCTACATAAGATAGTGTTTTCATATAATGCTTTTTAAGCTTTGCTGTATCTATCTTCTCAGGCATATCAGTAGGGATTACTGTATATGAATAAGTAGGCATTAAAGCCATGTATCTTACGATAAGCTTGTATAAAGAACTCACGTTGTAAAAATATTGTGAGAGCTGTCTAAGTTGCTGTTCGTAAGTTACAGGGTTATTCATCCATTTGTTAATAGTTTCAATATCATACTGAATTAACGTATTAGTCTTTTTCTTCTTGTCAGAGTAATTCATACGATTAACAGCAGATTTGAATAATCTGAGTTGTTCTTGAAATTGCTCGTTATTAATGTTATTAATCTCTTGCGTCAATGTTTTCACTTCCTTTTCTTATTAGTATAGTTTTGCTCTCCTAGCCATAAATAGCTTAGTAGGGTCAATATCAGTCTTTTGCTTACGGTTCTTTACCTCTAATTCAGTGGCAAAGTAGTTTAAATATGATATAGAAGAATATCTATCCTTACGTGCTGTTCTTGCTTCTTTTAGTTTAATTCTTCCAGTTTCATTAATCTCAGCTTCTAAATTGATAATCTCATTTATTAGAAGGGTAGTTTGAATGTATGGAAGTTTAAATTTCTGTTGGATTTCTATTGGTAACTTTTTGAATTTGTCACTAGACATTAAAAATTCAGTACCTTCTGTTTCAACAACAGGAAGTAAGACCTTACCTCGACTTAAAGAATCTTTAAAGCGAATGGCAATCTCTGAGTTTAACTCAGCAGTACCATGAATCGCATAAATTACTTTAGGTGCATTTGGGTACATACAGCGTTTTGCTAATTCATCATTGTTTGAACACGAGAATGGCTCATATTCGATTCCACGACTGTTATCTAGCGTTCTTTCAGCTAAAGCGTCATATACACCGATACCTGCTCCTGCTCGGTCAAGCACAATATGTTGACAATCAAAGTCGTAAAATAGTTGTTTTATTCTTAGAGCTTGTTGACCTGTATGTGTTCCTTCTAGGGTTTCTAGGTAAACAATCTCTCTGTCATATCCATCTTTTTTAGGCACTAAACGAGCTACAGTTAATGCAGTAGCGTCATTTTGGTTACCTGCCATAACCGCAATATCGGCAGAGATAACACGAATTTCTCCTGCTTCTCTCTTAGGTATAGCAAATGACTTGTCACTAATAAGTGAAGTGGTTTCTTTAGGGTAGTAGAGTTTTCCTACTTTCCTACTTTTGTGTAAATCTTCGAACTTAAAAATACTCTTTGTTGACTGACCATAGAACAACGCTTCCATTTCCATAAGCCATGAAACTTCATTAAATGTAAGCTCTTGCATTTCATCTTCTACTTGTTCTCTCATCAGTAATCCTTCTTTAATAGCTATCTGATAAGGTAGTGAGCAAACGAAATATGATTTACCGTTTACCATTGAGTTAGTATAAGATTCCACTCGGTCATAAGTGTGATGTGATTTGAAGAACGCAGAAGATAAGTAAATCTCTTTGTTACGCTCTTTTAAGTGTTCAATATCCTTGTATTCAGGTTTGTTTAAATACTTAGGTTGTCTTGGGGCTGTTTGGAATTTTCTTAGTACAGTGTTAATAATGTCAATGTCTACTAGGCGATACTCGTCAACGATTAATAAATTTGAACGCTTACCCCTTGCACCATCATTAGAAGCAACGGTTTGAATCCACGAACCATTGTGGAACTCTACACCACTGTCATTAATAGAAATCTTTAAGTTTGAAATCTCACGCTGTAGTAGGGGAGAGTTCTTTCTTAAATCATCTATCTTCTGAACTATTTCTCTCGCTTGTGATTTCTGACCTGCTGACGCAATAATCTTACTCTCAGGGTAGAGGATAGCTCTTGTGACACAAAATATAGCTGTAAGGAAGGTTTTCAATTATGTTATCCATAGTGCTTTTTATCACTATGTTCTTACACTTGTTATTCGTGCAAGTTCAGCATACATATCTACCATATCCATGTTGGACTTAGGTATCGGAAACTCGTGGGTCTGTTATATTCTGTACTTTTTTGAGCAACAAAAAAGCACAGGTTCAAGACCTATGCGTTACGATTCTATAAGATTTTTAGTTTTATAGTTATCTCGGTATTATCATTTCAGACTTCACCGATATTTCCCGATTACAGTTTAAGAGTTTCCTCAAAAACTAGGCAATATTAAATCTTTCAAATGCGTGTTTGAAAACTTCAACTTTTCTATCAAGGTGTACAATTGAATCTTTGTATAAGTATTCATACATAGCCTTTAGGTTGTTTCTATCAGTTATCCTAAGTTCATAAGCCTTACCTGTGTTTCCTTGAACCATCGTGTTTGAGAAAACTTTATTTGATAATAGGTTCATCTTAAACGCACGTAAGAACTTTTTTGTACCCACTAATGAAACTACAAAGTTTTTTGATAGGTAGCTTTTTTCTTTTTGAGAGTGATATTGCATTGATTCTGAGTAGTGTATGCAACCATCTCCATCTAAGTAACCTCTCATAAAATGTGGTAGTAACTCTTTTGGAACTTGTTCATCAGTAGGGAAAGCTAGTGTTAAGCTTTTTTGTGGTGTACAACCTTTGTCTATTAAATCTCTACACATTTTTGTGCAATTGATAACTACACGATTGCTTGTGTATGTTTTGTTGCCAATTTTGTGTTTCCGATTTTGAATAGGTGAGTTAGATTCAAGGGCATTTAAAAACTTTTCTAAATGAGGTTTATCCTCGCTTTTTAGTGTAAGCTCCAATGACATTGATTTAACTTTTTCGTTTCGATAGAATTTTGTAATACAACCATCTGCATATAACATTCCTAGCCAATATGCTTTTTCTTGGTTGTCGATTACTTCAAAGTAATCTTTGTTGTAAGTGTATTTGCTCATTTGTTTCTCCTGACCTAATATGTTATTTTGTTATTTTTAGTATAATACAAAACACGTATTTGGTCAAGGTAAAGATTTAATTTATTTTACCCTGTCCCCTTGAAGCGATATAGGTCATAAAGTGGAAGTTCATCATAGACCAAAGCAATATCTGTTGGAAAAGCTTTAATTCAATACCAAGATAATCACGAACGAAACGATGGGGGTTAGCTCTGTAGAAACTTGTCCATACAGCAACACCTTCCATCATTCTTTCGCTCTTACTACCTTCTTTTCTTCTAGGTTTGGCTCTATCAAATATATTGACACTGTTTTTATTTTTATTTCTATCTACTTGGAAGAAACCCATTACTCATCTTCCTCGATGTTTCTGTTAGGTGGTCTAACTGTGTGCTTCTCGATTTCTGTTTGGTATTCATCGTTGTAAGGATTATCACCTTCACGACCAAACAATCTAGCGAGGTGTCCTAAGAAGAATGTCCTAACATACTTTCCAATACCATCAACATCTTTCCAAGCTTCATCAGGCTCAGGGATAGGTCTTTCATTTTCCCACTTCTTAATAAGAGTACCGAATGATTCTTGGTCAACAGCGTTAGCTCCTGTTTCCTGTACAGGCTTTAAGTTAGATGAACCTAGTAAGTCTTGTAGTGTCTTTTGTTGAGCGTCTACTTTCTCACCAATAGCTCTTTTCTTTCTTATCTCTAGTTGTGTAATAACAATCTCTTTGATAAGATTTTCTAGTGCCTTTGAATCTACTTCATAGCGATTGCAATAATCGTCATATTCATAGGACAAATAAATATAATCTTTCTCGTTGTAGCCTTCACCAAAGAATCTCGCAAGTTCTATAAAATCTTCTTCTGATAGCTCTGTGAGCATTTGTGTAGGTACATCGTTGTTTTCAGGCTCTTTAAACAATGTTGAATCAGTGAACACTTTGTCCTTGTACTGTGGCATTGAGTTAATGATACGAATATATGCTTTATAATCGCCTTTGAAAATATCAATTAGAATAGGTTTGTTTATTAGTCGCATAAGGGACTGAAAACCTTCAAAGCCATCTTTGTCAAGGATTGCATAACAACAATCTTTACAAATAGGTATTTTTCCATCAGGGAAAAAGTGTATATCAGATGTGTTATAGAAATTAACAGGGGCAAGCTCTCTTTGACACTCAGGATTAGAACAAGTCTTTTTCTCTGTTTTCTTTTTTGTTGCCAATTTAATTCCTTCTTTCTTCGTCAAAACAAAAAAGACTAACCAATTTAGGTTAGCCTTTCCGCTTGAATATTTGCTCCAGTTTATCAAGGTAGACAATAAACATGAAGAAACATTTGATTGATAACATATCTATTGCTTGGTTAAGTTTTTTAAGTCTAGTTATCATTAGCTGAACGTGCGTATGCTACAACAACTTCTGCAACATCAACTGTCGCTTGGTTATATCCTTCGTCAAAACCTGCTTCATAACCTACTGTTTTACCGACTTCAATACCTTCTTCATAAGCTTTATCATAAGTAGTTTCAATAACGTTTTCGATAACATTTTCTAAAAGGTGACCAACAGCTAAATGGAAAGCTTCTTCTGAATCGTAGCCTATAGCAACTAACCCTTCATAGATTTCGTGTGTCGCACATAATTGACAATTTGTTTCTTCCATGTAAATTCTCCTTTAGTATTTGATATAGAAGGTAGCTCTGCGACCATTCTCATCAAGCCATAATAGTTTTTGATGTGCCTTAGATAGTAGGCGACCATCCTTTGAGTAATTGTTAGTTCCTGCAAAACCACCGTTTACTATTAGGTCAACGCTGTGAACTTCGTTTTCAAAGTTCTTGTGAATGTGACCTGCAAATACAGCAGTAGGGAATTTCTGAATCATCATTGTTAGGTTCTGAATCACATTTCCATAACCACGCTCAAGGTGACCATGTACTCCAAAATATGTTTTCCCTAAAATGTCAGCGACAATAATTTCGCTATCATATTCGTTTTGGTTGAAGGTAACATTTGAGTAACCTTCTAATCTTGCTTCCATATACCATGTGACAAAATCATGGAAGCTCTCAGTCTTAATTTCTTCTTCTTTACGTGAAGAAACTCGGTCATGGTTACCTTTGACACTATGAATGTGAACTTGCTCAAAGTGATTAGCGAAAATTGATACCATGTTTGCTAACGCTTCTGCAACAGATTTAGTTTGCTCTACAGCAGTTTCAGTTTCACCAATCTTAGTTAAGCGGTGTAAGTTACCCTCAATTAAATCTCCAAGTTGCATGATGTGTAACTCTCTAGCACCTGTTAATTCTTGATAGGCGATTGTTTCATCAATAGTTTTTTGCATACGCTCATAGAACACCTTTTCGTTAAAGGTATTCCAGTGATTCTCAGTTACCATGCCTTTATGAAGGTCAGAAAGTAATAGAGTAAGTGCTGTTTGACCACTGTAGCGTATGTCTTTCACTTTGTTTTGAACAAGAGGTCTAGCTTGGTTAACTTCATCTTTAATAGAATCAATAAGCTTCTTTAAAAGATTGTCTAAACGTGCTTCGTGTCGTAAGTAGTGTTTGTACTCACGAGTTTTATCTTGGTACTGTATTTTAGCTTTTTCAAGCTCTTTAATTTTTTTATTAAGCTCATCGACTTCTTCACTTGTATTAGTGTTTTGCTCGATAGCGTGTACTCTACCTAAATCAAAGGTTTTGTACCACTTGCGATAATAAGATTCACCGAACTCAAGGTCTAATTCTTTATTAAGTAACTTAGCGATTTCTTCCCAAGTAAGACCTAGAAGCTTCTTATTACTACAAATTCTGAGTTTGTAATCTTCAACAGATTCATTAGGAAGTTGCTTAGTATTCATTAATTAATCTTCCTTGAAGAAATCTTCTTCTTCTGAACCATCGTTTTCAGATGATACGTTGAACTCATCAATCGGTGAAATTGAATCTTCTTCTTTAATAGAAATAGTGATAGCCTTACCGTTAAATTCTTCTAGTAGTTTTCCTAAAGAGTATTCGAAAACACCTTCTTTAGTTTCTTCTGTTACAATTAGCTCACCTAAAGACCAATCAATATCTAATGTTCCTTTAAGTTGTGCTGAGTTAGTGCGTTTTGCCATTTCTCATTTCTCCTTTTTCTCGTAAAATCAATATTTTAAAGCATAAAAAAACACTATCAGCGTTTTGCCAACAGTGTAAAAATTGAATTTGGAGGAAGCGACAGGACTTGAACCTGCAAACCCTTTCGGGCTATCACATTAGCAATGTGACCCAATACCATTATGTCTACGCTTCCATTGTAAAGGCTTTTGTTAGAGAGTTGCCCCAAACTCAAGCCACGCATGGCTTCACTAAGTCTTGACTGCTTAGTCTAGTGTTGCGTTGTTGCTATATAGCTTTTCTGTAAGTTTGCCTATAGGGTTTAGGTAGGCAATAACTAGGCACTTTAGTAGGCGAACTTACTCATACTATATAATTCTTTAATAGTTATTTGAGTTTTTTTAGAGTTGCTGTGTGTGCCAAAGATTAAACCCTACATTAAGGGAACAAAAGGGAGGTGTAAGTGTGTGTGAAAATCAAATAAACGAAAGGAGAGTAATAAAATGAAAACTAGTTATCCTTTGTTCCCTTAATGTAAAATTTAATATGGAGCGTAAGACAGGAATCGAACCTGCATTATATAGGGTTGCAACCTATACCCCTGACCAACAAGGTACTCACGCATTTGGTGGCACGAGTTGGAATCGAACCAACAACGCTAGGAGCTTCAATCCTACGCTCTGCCATTAGAGCTATCGTGCCATTGTGGAACACTGTTTTCACAGTGAACCTCAATTGAAAGGAGGTTATCTATATGCCTTAGATAACGAGAGAATAAATTCTCTCTATTAAGAGTAATAGCAACAAAAAAAGTTTGACAGAGAACGCTGTTTGTTTGTTTGTTTTTTATTGTTTGCTGTTACTATTAACTCTTAATACAAAGAATTTAAGAAAGGAGGAAACAGGTAGCTCGTCTATACCTGTTCCCGATGTTGTATATGTGCATAGGAGGTGCGTACAACATTGAATGAACCAAATTGAAAACCAAATGGTAGGTGGGGAAACCAATAACCCCATAATAAGTACCCTCTGCAAGAATCGAACTCGCAATGTGGGAGTAGAAATCCCATGTTATATCCATTTAACTAAGAGGGTGTGATAATAATTTAAGTATTCTAGTTTGAGCATAGAGAAAGGGGTTAACTCTACGCTCACTAGAATCGTAAGGAGGTTTTAAATTATGAAATCAAAGAACTTCTCACTTTATCTTACGAAAGGTAGGTAGCACCAAAGTTGTTATGCGTAATACTTGATAGGTGCGTAACGCTCATTATCAAGTGCTTCAATCATCATGTCATAAGGGTTAACTGATGAACTCTCAAGAATAGACTTGAAGATGTTTTGTGAGAAACCACTTACTAACATAGTGTCAGGTGTATCTTTTGTTACAGGTGATTGACCATAAGAGCCATTTACATTCCAAAAGACCACTTTAGGAAGTTTGTAACCATGTTCTGCAAACTTGCGTTTCATAGTTTGGAAGAATGTTTCTTGTGAACCATAGTTCAAGCGTACACATGAGTTGAATTGCATATCAGAGATGATGAACAAGCGAGTTGGCAATTCTTCTTGAGGTGTTCTGTTTTTAATTGCTGTATTAAGAATTAAATCAAACACTTTTTCAAGGTTAGTTGACATTCCCCAATTTGCTCTCTCCATGTTGCGTACTTTCTCTGTGAAGTCTTTCCCAACGATTTCTACTAACTGAGGTCTGTCAGAGAAAGTGATGAAGTGGTTATGGAACACACCTTCATTGCGTTCTGCTACATACATTCCTAATGAGATAGCTACGTTCATTGGTGTACCTGTCATTGAACCTGATACATCGACCACAGCGATTGAGTTCTCAGCACCTTCTACACGATTTGGTAGAGCGTTCCACATTTGGTCATATAATACACGTTCTTGTGGTGTAACAGATGGTGAGTAGTAACTACCATTACCAATTACCTTTTCTACCAATTGGTAAGGATATAGAGAACCTGAGTTGACTTTAACACCTTTTTCTTGTTTCACTAATGAATCTAAGAAACCTTGATACTTTTCTTGGTCATTACGATAGAAAGCTTGACGGTGTTTAACCATTGCTTGAGAAGGTAAAGCTGAGTAATCAACATTTTCCCAAGTTTTTTGTGACATATTTTGCTCTAAGATGTTTAAGGCTTTACGTAAAGCAACAACTGTTTTACGGTAATGTTTAGCGGTAATGCCTAAGCCTTTGATTAATTTTCTAGCTCTTTGTTTTGTCACATAAGAAGAAGCGTTTTCAGAAGGTAACCATTTAGCTAGTAAAGAAATTGATTTACTATTCTCTAGGTTAGCTACATCTTCTGTAAGTTGGTTAGCAATTACTTGACCTGCAACTGTAGAAGCCTTAGTGTCTAATAATGCTACAACATCGTCCCATCGACCATACTCAGCGATTAGAGGAATTAAAGCTTCTAATGCAGGTAGGTCTGTTTCAGATAACCATTTAGTTAAAATTCTAAATAAGTTACGTTCACCGTTGCCCTCACGAACATCTCGGTGCATGAATAAAGCCTTTAAAGCGTATTCAGGATTTTCGCTAAATGCTTTGCTGAAAACCTGACGAATTTCTTGCTCTGACACGTTTCGCATTGAACCGCCACGAGCGAAGAAGTCTAACAAGTGTGATTGTGAACTCACATGAGTTACAGCACCGTTAGTTGTTGTTGTTTTGTTTGTTGCTTCTTTTAATTGTTGTAACATCTAATATCTCTCCTTTATCTCGAATAGTATTATTATGTTACTTATGATGTAAGTAACAAGGCTCATTATATTGAAATTTTCACCATTTGAATTATTCTATATAAAATTGCTGTTAGAGCCTTTTCACATCTCATATATCTAGGCACATTGATTAGCTCGTCATAATTAAAAGTTATGTGCTTAGTAGGTTTGCTGTGTGTGCCTACATATATAAGATGTGCTACTAATTAATAGGTACAGAGTGTATCAGGTGCTTACGAAACGAGGTAAGAAAGTAAACACCTTTACGCTCAGTAGGTTTATTAACGTTAGCATACGTTTGGTAATTAGGTAAGGATTTGTTTTCTCGCTTGTACCTTACAATATACATTATAT
>UZAT01237230.1_pt1 | contig 29273 bp, 45 predicted proteins | sample 2160861 | NCBI WGS metagenome assembly UZAT01 (sample SAMEA5138306, study PRJEB28736) | viral metagenome | reverse complement strand
GGGGACGAGACTATATTTTCTGACATGGGCACGATTGAAGAGGTCGAGCTGCTTGAGGGGAGACTATACAGGCTCACAATGAGACTGGAAGAAGACGACAACATAACATTCAAGGTGGGTGACCTGGTAAAGGGGATATACCATTACAATACATACGGATTCTCAACATCATACATGCGAGTTGAATCCGTTATCGATGAGTATATGGATGTGCTCCTTGTCGACAACGAGGATACCCCTACCCTCTCGAACTATCCTCCTACTCAATTCATGAAGATTGCCAGGGTTGGGTATGCCGGTGTTGATTTCCCTGAGCGCAGCCGGTATGTAGTTGCATCATCTAAGGCAGGAGGCATACAGGTATGGGATGGATGCGTTGACTTCCTGAGTGGAAGGATCGTTGCGAGCATGGACCTCTCTCAGGCATTCAAATCACAATACGGGCCTCTGCCAACTATAGACGGATTGCCATATCTATACGCAGCAGGCATTGTGACGGAGCATATCATCCGCATTGATTATGAAGGTGTGCCTGTAAGGGAGGTGTACGACAGAGGTGCGTGGGAGGCCGGCAGGATATACTACAACAACGATGATAATGGCACCGATGACGTGTGGCATCTTGGCGTTAGGTGGAGATGCTTTGCCAGTTCAACGACAGAAGAGCCATCATGGACATCTGCGGACTGGGTAAATATTGAAGGCCGTCCAAACATGATGGTTGTTATCGAGCAGTATTACATATCAACATCAAGCAGCGAATTGGTCGGGGGTGTGTGGACAGAAGAGATACCGACCTGGGAAGAGGGTAAATATATCTACAGCAGGTCGAAGATACTTTATCAGGATGGATCAGAAACGTTCACGGACCCGGTCTATGTCCCAATTCTAAACGGCAAGTCTGTTACGAAAATTGATGTCGAGTACGCCACATCATCAAGCAGACAAATAGCCCCAACCGAGGGGTGGCAGACAACAGACCCTGGGGTTCAGCCGGGTGAATATTTGTGGTCGCGGACAACTGTTTATTACAGCGATGGCACCCATGAGATATTTGGGGAAGCGTGTATCTCAGGTAATGATGGTGAACCCGGCAAAGATGGTGTTGCCCCAATTATTATTGATGGCTTCTGGGCATTCTGGGATGAAGATACGCAAACATTCATCAAAAGCTCATTTTCTGCCATTGGTGATGATGGGCACTCGCCTTATGTAGGAGCTAATGGTAATTGGTATCAATGGTATCCTGAAAGTGGCACATACGAGGATACGGGAATTAAGGCAGAAGGCGATCCTGGGGAGAATGCAGTCATTTATTCTTTGTTACCGTCTGTCTCCGTGATCAAAAGGAATAGTGCGGGTCAGGATGATGTTGCAAATATATCCTGCAAGGTGTTTAAAACGGACGGGGCGTCTACATCCGAGATATCATCCCTCCCCATTGGTTATGAACTGCATTATAAAATAGGCAGCGATCCCTCCGTAAAGCGTGATCCCGGTTATAGCCAGGCCACGTCCGGGATAACAACCAAAATAGAATTTATTTTATACAAGGTCGGCGAATTCTACAACAGGTTGGACAATGAAACCGTTTACGTGGTCAAAGACGGTGCGGATGGAGAAAATAGTTATACTGTTCTACTCTCTAACGGAAATCACACCTTTGCTGGAACTGAAACTACCGCACTGGCGGGGTCAACAAGCACTCAGATACTCGTTTATAGCGGGGTAGAAAGAGTATTCCCGACCTCTATAACTGTCAACACGTCCGACCTTCCCGTAGGGATGACAAGGTCAATTTCTCTTGAAACGTCTACGGTAACATTTAATGTTACAACTGCAATGACGAGTGCAAACGGAACTATCCCAATAGCATTTGTGGTCAATGGCAGGTCGATGACAGCCCTATTCTCCTACTCTATCTCTTTTAAGGGCGGCAAAGGGGAGGATTCCGCTATAATAAGGCTTACAGGAGGCACTCAATTTATATCGGTAAGTAAGGAAGGGACAGTCATCCCTCCATCAAACTTTACTGTTGTTGGGACTGCGGAGAATACCTCTATATCAAGTTGGCGTTATACCGTAGATAGCTATTCTCCCTCCACAACACCTCCAACAGGAGTCTCAAGGTCAGGAAATACTGTAACGATTAATCCAAACACGTCTACGTTTAAACTCCTAACTATAATTGCCAGTGACGGCACAGTTTCTGACTCGTTTTCAATAGCAAGGGTCACCGATGGGGGGGATGGAGAAGATGGATATTCAGTCTCCCTCTCAAAGTCAGAACACACGTTCAATTATGACAAAAACGGAAACCTGAAAGGTATCCTGTCTGATGGAACTATTTCTGTTGAAGTCTTGAATGGGTCCAATCCACTTATATGTGATAGCCTCGCTGTATCCCCCCCAACTCTTGACGGCACATACAGGGTAACCGACATCTTAATTTCCCCATCAACTACACTGTCATATAATGTTGATAGGCAAAACAATATTTTCAGGCTAATCCCTACCCTGATTGTCGCTGAAGAGGTAATGGTCACCTTCACGATTGTAGCACGAACAAAAGGGGTTAACACTACTTTTACCAGACAGCTAAAATATCAGAAGAGTCACGATGGTGCAGATGGTACCCTCGGTACCGATGGTGATAGCGTTGTGCACATATACAAACAATATCCAACTAAGCCTGCTACTCCTTCAAGTGGAGTGCTCAATCCAGCCGGGTGGAGCAGTAATCCCGATTACATTCTTTCAATTGTGAGCCAAACGAATTGGACTGTTAACGGCAAATGGCATCAGTCAGAAGAATTAACAGCAACCGGCAATTCAGCAACATCCAGAATCACGTTTACGACAGACAAAGATGCGCAGACAATTACTCTTGAACTGTGGGCAGATGGTCATGCAACGTATGACTATGTATATGCCGGTAATTTGGATACTGCTGTTTCGACATCAAACTATTACAATAGGGTTCGGGGTGGCAGGATAATAATAACATATGATGTACCTACTGCAGGTAGCCATTACATCGACATCTTCTGGAGAAAAGGTATAGCAACAATTGTTGGATCAAATCGTGGATATTACGCAATAATCAGCGATGTCAAAGTATGGAGATCTACGACAAATGTAATTGGGGGTGTGGCTCAAGCCTGGAGTGAGCCACGACAGTTCGACATAGACTCAGCATTAGAAGAAAGGATATACTGCTTAAGCAAAACAACGACTGCCCCGGTCATCTCAGACTCGGATGCATACATCAATGATTACATCCCACTACCCTGTTCATTATCATCGTATCGCGGCGATTTCACTACAAACAGAGCGTACTCAATAGGGCAGGTAGTGAGATATCAACTTGAATACTATAAGGTAGTCAAAACTATAACGAGCGTATCTACAAGGTATCCTACAGATGAAGAATATTTTGAACTGATAGCCGGGTGGACAGACAATCCTACCGGTGCCAACAAGGATTTCCCCTATGAATTTATTGCAATCAGAAAAAAACAAAGCGATGGTTTATGGGGCCCATTTGTGCCTTCTGTATGGTCAAATTATGGGATAGGGACAAATTATATCCCTATGGGATGGTGGGATCCAAGCATCACATATAGTAAGACGGAGCTTGGCATCCCACTGGTTAAAAAAGAAGATGGAACTGCTCTTGGTTATTCAGTATATACGCTAAAAGCAGCCGCATCAACTCCAGGTACATTCATCCTCAGTGAATGGGATCTTATGGAGAGTGCTGATTTTATTTACATGCAACAAGCATACATTGAAAGGTTGCAGGCACAATTGATTTCAGCTGTTACGGTAGAATTGAGAGAAGATCTATCATCTGCTGTTACAGCTGGAATCTCCGGCATTCAGGGAGCGGCAAAAGATCAACCGGCACTCTGGGCTGGTGGAACTTATGCCCAAGCTATTGGTGGAACAGCTAAAGCTATTATTAGGCACGATGGAACGAGTAAGTTTACTGATGCAGAAATTGAAGGGAGTATCGTAACTAATAGGTCAAACGGCAGAATAAGCCTTAATGAGAACTATGACAACTTGTTGGTATTTAGACATCCTAACGGAAATAAAGCGGTGGAGTTTGGAATTGTGAATGGAGAAGCTGCACTAATATGGTATAATGAAAACAACGAGGAGGTGTGGAGAGGTGGTATTTCAGGAATTGAGTACCAAAACTATGTCGCCGCTTCATGGAGCGAGAGAAAAGTCACATACATAGGGGCTTACGGAGAGTATGTAGGGGGTTATGAAAATGAGATTAACAACATAATGCTCCAAAAAATATGTAGGTCGGTTATACATGGAGATGATGCGGTAGCGATTGAGGGGGAGATAACTGTACACAAATATGATGCGGGAACAGAAGAGTCATTGAAGCAGTATAATGGGATTCATGCAACTAAAGAACTATCCTTATACAACTTCATTGACGGATGGTATATGCACGAATCTTATCTCAAGTTTATCGAATGGTCTCCTCTTGGGAATGTGTACTCTTACACTATAGTGAGGTATAATACGGGGAAAGCTGTTCAGTTTCACGAAATATTTATTGTAGTAAATTTATATAACATAGCACAATGCTCAATAATGTAACAGGTATGAAAATAATAAGAAACAAATTTATCCCATTTCCCGGTTACAAGGCGATCAACCTGTTCGGGGTTCTCTTCGTAAAGAATAATGCGAAGATAGACGATGTGACGCTCAATCACGAGGGTATACACTCGAAACAATTCATCGAGTTGATGATCCTGTTCGCAGTAGCAACGGTGTTCATCAGGTGGTGGTTACCGTTGTTCTCCCCTCTGTTTTTCTATGCGTGGTATATCGTTGAGTGGTTGGTACACCTGATACGCTTCAGGAGTACATACATAGCATATAGGCGCATATCATTTGAAAGGGAGGCGTACACCCATCAGGGGGATGCGGGTTACCTTAACGGGAGGAGATGGTTTGGATTTTTAAAGTATATAAAATGAAATTATACATCAGATTTGGGAGTTTGGCAAAGTTTCAGGACTTGTTCGATTCGAGTGAGTACTTGCAAAAGGCTCTTTCTCAGACAAGATCGAACGTTTATTATATTGAAACGGACGACACGAGTGAGATAGTAAGGCTGTTGAAAAGCAGGAATATTAACTATAAAATATCGGATGAATAGCTATGACAGACTGGGTTGGACTATTTGGGATTATCTTTGGTGGTGCTGGGTTGCTCGGCACCATTGGAGGATTTGTTTATTTTAGACCAAGATTAAGAAAAGAAGATTCTGAAGCAGACAAAGCTAAGCATGATGCGAAGATGGCTGACCTCGCTGTCTCGGAGAAAGCATATCAGATCATTGACAAGTTGCAGGAGGAACTACAGGAGAGGACAAGGGCCACGTTGGAGTTAGAGAAGTTTGCGCACCAGAACAGCTTGAAGCTAAATGAGCACGAGCAGACTATTTCTAATCTTGGGCGCAACGTTAACAAACTCCAGCGGACGGTTGATGCCGAATTGCGGAGAAGGAGGTATGCGGAGCAGATGATCTGCCTTCGTAAGGACTGCGATATAAGGATTCCGGGTATTGGAACGTATGTTCCTCCCATTGAAACTGACAAGAAAGATGAAAATACTACTGAATAGGCGGTTCAAAGGAGCTGAATACACAATAGGGAGCCTGTATCTTAATGGGACGTACTTCTGCGATACCTTGGAAGATACAGTAAGGGACCACAACAAGGACGGTGATCTGAACGATCCGGGTGAAGGTAAGGTGTGGGGCAGTACAGCTATCCCATATGGGGAATATCAAGTTATAGTTAATCGGTCTCCGAAGTTTGGACGGATGCTTCCCAGGCTATTGAATGTGCCGCACTTTGAGGGGATATTGCTCCATAGGGGAAATACCCATCATGATTCTGCCGGGTGCATTTTGGTTGGAGAAAACAAGATAAAGGGGAAGGTAATTAATTCTACAAAGTACGAATTGGAACTTGTGCGTATCCTTGAGGATGTCATAAGAAGGGGAGAGAAACTAACAATCAAAATCATATAGTTATGGTACAGTGAGTTATTGGAGAGAGAGATAAACAAAATAATGAATAATCAATCAGCAATGAAAATTAAAGAAATTATTTTACTGGTGGTTGCCACTGCGATTGTAACGGTCATCATGATTTTAGGCATACGTCTACGAAACCAGAGCAAGCAAATTGAAGCTTTGAAAATTGAAATGGCACAGCAAAAACTGGAGTCTATCCTCAGGCTGGATTCTACGTCTTTTGCTTTAACAGAGCAGATGATCACCTCTCTCAAAGAGCGTGATTCGCTGGTAGTGGTCGAGATTAAAAAGTTAGAACGACAACAAACTAAATTAAACCAAAAGTATGAAAAACTTAATGCCGATTATAGTTCTATTGTTATTGAGCGCCCAGACTTCTAAGGCTCAATACAGTCTGATGACTAAAGGACAGTTATGCCCGTTTGATACAGCTGTTGCGATCAGGATTGATACGTACAGGCTAGAGACGAGAAAGTTAAATTTAGGAGATACGATTATTAATAATCTTAAGCAGCAATTAGCTTTAAATACTAAAACTATACAGGAATTAGACACCCAAATATACTTACGTAATGAAATGCTGAAAATAAAGGATCAGCAGATAGCCGATAAGGATAAAACGATAGAATTGTTGGCAATAAGTTTCTATATAAAACCGGAAGAAAGCTGGTTTAAGCGCAATCAAAAAGTAATTTATTTTATAGGTGGGACGGTCCTTGGTGGAACAGGTGTATTTTTAATTAAATAATAAGTATTAAAATAATATCATCTGGGCGTCACAGGCTATCCAGGATCGATCGAAATATCATTTTAATATATAGGTATTATATAAAAAATGAGTCTCTTAAAATCAAAATAAACACTATCCCCAACAACAATAGTCTATAATACTGGTGAAAAATAATTTTAAATTTTAGTGATTATTAACTAAAAATATTTTCATATATAAAAAATATTTCTTATCTTTGTTTATATTAATAAAGTATAAAATATGGTTTATCTAAATTTACAAGCAATAATAGATCATTGTCAGTTAGACAAAGAGATTGTAGCTTTACTGCTATTCCCAGGGAATAAGTTTCCTAAAACAGCTTTATATAGAATTACTTCTAATGAGTCTTTTTTAACATCAGAGCAAGTCTATGTTTTAGCTGATTTTCTTGGTATTACTATAGACGAGTTATATAGTTTCGGAGATACTTACAAACAGATACCTACTAAAGCAGTAGATACGGTTATACTTAAAAAAGGTCAATATTCAATAAATATTAATACTAAAAGTGGTTTAACTGTTATTTACAAAAATAATCAACCTTATGATTATTTAAAAGTATTAGCCGCCAAAACAATAACTATGGAAGAGTTATTTAAACTAATTGATAATCACATAAACAATTTTTAACATGCTTGAAATTAAATTTACAGTTGATTTATCTGACAGGGTGATGTCAGCTATCGAAGAGTTAACACGGTCAGTGCGCTCTACCAACTCTCCCGTAGCTCCTATTGAAGAGGCGCCTAATATCAAATCTCCCGCGGTTCCTAAAGCTGAAGCTCCTAAAGCTGAAGCTCCTAAAGCTGAAGCTCCTAAAGCTGAAGCTCCTAAAGCTGAAGCTCCTAAAGCTGAAGCTCCTAAAGCTGAAGCTCCTAAAGCTGAAGCTCCTAAAGCTGAAGCTCCTAAAGCTGAAGGCAGTACAAATCTTAAAGTCGAAGATGTACGCGCATTATTACGTGCTAAAGTGAATAATGATTTAAATCGTGATAAGCTGAAAACTAAGCTTGATTCCTATGGCGCTGCAAATGTAACTGCTCTTGCAAAAGAACATTACGATGATTTTTATAAATTTATGCAGACTCTACCATGATAAAGAAACATGGAGGGCGTGCTCACGCCTTATTAGCTGCCTCTAAAAGCGATCGGTGGATTAACTGTACACCATCTGCGAGGCTGGAAGATGATATACCCGATGATCCACAGACAGCTTATGCCGCTGAAGGTGAATTAGCGCATGAACTAGGGCAGATAATGCTTGAACATGATGTGCTAGGTACTATGACTGATGCTGACTACGATAATAACTTTGAGCGTATAGTTAACCACCCCTCATTTAATGAGGAGATGCTTGATGAGGTACCAAAATATGTAGATTTTTGTGAGGAAGAGTTTACTCGTCTCAAGGTTGAAACGCCAGACGCTACAATGTTAGTGGAAGAAGAAGTTGATTTTCATAGATTTGTACCTGAGGGATTTGGAACTGATGATTGTATTATTATAGCTAACGGTACGATGTATGTTATTGACCTGAAGTACGGCAAAGGGGTGCTCGTTAGTGCTGATAATAATAGTCAGCTAAAATTATACGGTATTGGTGCGCTTGAGAAATTCGGTTTAATGTATGATGTGCATAAAGTAGTACTTGTTATCGCTCAACCACGTAGAGATAATTTCTCAACTTATGAAATAAGCATACCTGATTTATATGACTGGGCCGAAAATATATTAGTTGAAAGAGCACAAATTGCGTGGAAGGGTGAAGGAGAACAAGTGCCCGGTGACTGGTGTAAATTTTGCAAAGTTAAAGCTCAATGTAGAGCTTTAGCGAATGAGCGGCTTAAAGCAACAAAATATGATTTTACGGAGCCTTACCTATTAGCTGATGAAGAGATAGCTGAAATGCTTGGTACTTCTAAGCTTATTAAAGAGTGGCTGAATGGACTTGAGTCTTACGCTTTAAAAGCCGCATTAACCGGCAAAACATGGCCAGGTTATAAACTAGTAGCAGGTCAAAGTAGACGTAAATGGGTTGATGAAGATAAGGTTATAGGCCGATTATTAGCTGAACCTGATTTATCTGAAGAAGATATATACAAACAGAAACTCAATGGTATAACCATAATCGAGAAAAAAATCGGTAAAAAGCGTTTCGCGGAAGTACTAAAAGGTTTAGTGGTTAAACCTGAAGGGGCTCCTACGCTTGTTGAGCTGGAAGATAAAAGACCTGAGTTCGGTATCGGGCAGGCACAAACAGATTTTAGTGATTAATTTTTTAATAATTTAAACAAATGGCAGAAAAAGTAACAACGAAAGTAGTAACGGGTAAAGTACGTTTTTCGTATGCCCACGTATTCACACCTAAAGCAATGGAAGAGGGTGGTGAAGCGAAGTACAACATCAGTATCTTAATCGATAAGAAAGATACAGCTACTATTGCGCGTGTTGAAGCTGCAATTAATGCAGCAATGGAACTTGGTAAAAATAAACTCGCTGACAAAAACGGTAAGGTTAACAAAGCCACCCTTAAATTACCACTGAGAGATGGTGATGTTGATCGTCCTGATGACGAGTCTTACGCCGGTACTATGTTTTTCAACGCGAGTAGTACTCGTAAACCAGGTATTGTCGATGTTGACAAGTTGGAAATTATAACCCCGGAAGAGTTCTACTCTGGGTGTTATGGCCGCGCTTCAATTAACTTTTACGCGTTTAACGCTAAAGGTAACAAGGGCGTAGCTGCTGGTTTACAGAACTTACAAAAACTCGAAGACGGTGAACGTCTTGACGGTTCATCTACAGCTGAGGAAGACTTTGTTGATGATCCACTTTTCTAGTTTTTTACGCGATTCTTGATCCAATGGTGTAGTATTGGCTGTGAAGTTAGTACTACGCACTTTACGGAGAGATGGCGGAATTGGTAGACGCACAGCCCGCGACAAATGCTATAATGATTGGTTAGCACTGGGGATATTTAACACAGGGTAAAAATATCCATGCAGGTTCAAATCCTGCTCTCTCCACAATGTATTGGTTATCCGTAGTCAAGTGATTAAACAAAGACTGAAAGGCGATGTAAACACGGAGCAAGGCGAAGGAACAGACTCAGGGTATAAGTGGCAGAGGCTAATGTAGCTCAATGCCCGCCAAAGAGAAATGCAAATACTTGTAACCAATACATGATTTCGGAGAGATGGCGGAATTGGTAGACGCACAGTTTAGCTAACTGGTTTTTTGGGGGAAGCAGCTAATCCCCACATTAAGAAAAATGTTGGTTCGATTCCAACTCTCTCCACTATACGCTTGAAATGATACACAGCGTAGAAATTCCGCTTCAGCCTTAAGCTGAATATAAAAAGTAATTTCCTTCGATATGGCGGTGTAGGGGAAATAAAGACTGCGACCAATTATAGATTTCTGTTGTGCAGTTATTGCGGGTGAGAAAACTATTCCCGTTTCTATTATTAATCATTTAAAACATAAATATTATGACAGAAGACGCGTTAAAAAGAGGTAATGAAATTAAAGATCGGTTAAAAGCCTTAAAAGCCGACTTATGTAAAATGGTAGCAGATGGATCATTTATTTTTATACAACGACAGCGTGATAGGGGTGATGATATGACAATACAAGTGACTAGAGAGCCAATATCAGAATTAGACAAGCATGTTCGTACTGTGTTACTGGCCACAAAACAAACTATCCGCTCAATGTATGAGTTGGAAATTGCTAAACTGGAAGATGAATTGAAAAAACTGTAATATCATGAAGTACTCAGTTGTTATTTTACTACTAATTATAAGTAGTAGTTTATTCGCTCAAAAAGAGGGGCCCGACCCTTTGAATGAATATGCTTACTCAACTAAATACAAGACTCATTATAAAAATGAGCAGGAAGTTGAGGCTAAAGAAATTAGCATTGTGATTATGGGTAATCATAAAAAGCAACAGCTTACTGTAGGAAAAAATGTAATATCCTATAAAGCGCTACGCGTTTATGATGACGCTAAGACTTACGAAGGTAATTATAGAATCATAGAATGTATAGCATTTGACAGTGATAACAGAACTCTTCACCTTAATACGTTATTGGATATTGATAATAAAGGTAGAGTAATTTTAATATTAGGCTACATGGATGGTGAAACTTATATTTATCAGTGTGAAATACTTTATTAATGGACAACTATCTATATATCGACGTAGAAACGTATTCCGATTTAGATTTAACCGAAGTAGGTGTATATAAGTATGTTAGCTCACCTAACTTCGAAATACTTCTAATAGGTTATGCGTTTAACAATGAACCCATACAAATTATAGATTTGGCGTCAGGTGATAAAATACCTGAGCGCTTCGAAGAAGCTTTATTTGATGACAATATAAAGAAATGTGCTCACAATGCTATGTTTGAGCGTAATACTTTCAGACGTATAGGTTACGATATATCTCCTGAAAACTGGCATTGTACTATGATACACGCGGCTTACTGTGGGTTACCTCTAAAACTCCAAACAATAGCTGAAATACTTGATTTACCTACTAAAAAAGCAAATACCGGCACACTTCTAATTAATTACTTCTCTAAACCATGTAAAGCTACTGGAACTAATGGTGGTCGAACACGTAATCTACCTCAACATAACCCTAGTAAGTGGCAAGCCTTTCGAGAGTATTTACATGATGACGTAGTAGTAGCACGAGATATAAGACAATATCTAAGTGAATACGTAATACCTGAGTTTGACTCACAGTTATATATACTTGATCAAGAAATTAATGACTATGGTATTAGTGTTGATACTGATTTCATACAAAAAGCTATAGTTATTGATAATTGGTTTTCTGAGATACTTACACAAGAATTGTATGATATAACGAAACTCGATAATCCTAATAGTTTGGCGCAGTTGAAAGCTTGGCTAAGCGTTAAAGCGAAAAAGAAAATAACCTCTTTAACGAAAGAATCAGTGACCCAATTGCTCACTTCAACTGAGGACCAAACTATTAGGCGAGTTTTGGAGTTAAGACAACAGCTGGGAAAAACCTCTACAGCTAAGTATGCTTCCATGATGAATTGCGAATATGGTAATAATAACCGAGTTAGAGGCCTTTTTCAATATTACGGAGCTAATAGTACTGGGCGGTGGGCCGCGAGACTTGTACAATTACATAATTTACCACGTAATTACCTTAATGATCTAGAGCTAGCCCGAAACATAGTTAAAGAAGCTGATGGCCCCTTACTTGAAATGCTTTTTGGTAATGTACCTGACACCTTATCGCAGTTAATACGTACAGCCTTTGTGGCTTCAGATAACAATACTTTTATAGTGGCCGACTTTAGCGCTATTGAGTCACGAGTAATTTCTTGGTATGCTAATGAAAAATGGCGTCTTGATGTGTTTAATACTCACGGTAAGATTTATGAAGCAACAGCTTCAAAAATGTTTAATATACCTTTTGAATCCATAACTAAAGACTCTGAGTATAGACAACGTGGTAAGGTGGCTGAATTAGCTTTAGGTTTTGGGGGTAGCAAAGACGCTATTACTCGAATGGACCGCGATAATGAGATAGCCGACGAAGATAAACCCGGTTTAGTACGTATATGGCGTAAAGCAAATCCAGCTATTGTCAAATTTTGGCATAGGATAAATAAGATAGCTTTAGAATGTGTTAAAAGGCGTAAACGCATAGTTTGTTCGCTTGATTTCACTGAGTTAATTTTTGATTGTGATGGTATTGTGTTAGCTATAACTTTACCAAGTGGACATGTTTTGTATTATTGGGAGCCTAAGATAGGTGAAAATAGATTTGGTGGAGAAAGTGTTACTTATATGAATATAAACCAAAAAACTAAAAAATGGCAAAGAGAAGATACTTATGGTGGAAAATTAGCTGAAAATATAGTACAAGCTACGGCTCGTGATTTACTTGGATATGCTATGATAAAATTACATAGCCTTCAATATAACATCTGCATGCACGTACATGATGAAGTAATAGTTGAGTGTTTAAAATCACTAGCTGAGAAAGAGTATACTAAAATAATAGCGCTGCTATCAGAAGAGGTTCCTTGGGCAAAAGGATTACCGATGGCAGCTGCTGGGTACATAACCGATTTTTATAAAAAGGATTAGTATATGCGTCATAATGACCTTATAGATATTGCTGTAGGTACTCGTATGGATACCGCACGTTGGACTAATAAAAAAATAAGATGGTCCGATTTAGTAGAACGGTTAATCAAGGAGAATAAAACCAGCGAGACTTACGCTGAGTATATGAAGTTTGATAAGGACAAACAATCTGCTATTAAAGATGTTGGAGGGTTTGTAGGTGGGTTTTTAATTAATGGCGTTCGTAGTCCACAAACAATACTTCATAGACAATTAATAACGTTAGACCTTGATACGGCTCATGCAAATTTATGGGACGATCTTACATTCCAGTATGCTAATGCTGCTGTGTTACATGGTACACATAAACATACGGAAGAGAACCCTCGGTATCGTCTTATAATGCCTCTATCTAGAGAGGTTTCTCCTGAAGAGTATGAGGCTATCGCCAGACGTATAGCTGAGAGTCTTGGTTTACAGTATTTTGATAATACTACTTTTCAAGTTAATCGGTTTATGTTTTGGCCATCTACTCCAAAAGACCTCGACTATTATGTTCGTGTACAAGAAGGTAGATGGTTAGACGCTGATGAAGTATTGGCTACTTATACTGATTGGCGAAATATACTTGAATGGCCATCAGCTACTACCTTTCAAGCAAAACTTAATGACGCTTTAAGCAGACAAGAAGACCCCGAATCTAAAGACGGTATTATAGGCGCTTTTTGTAGAGCATATTCTATACAAGAAGCAATTAGCGCTTTTATACCTGATATATATGAACCTACTGATGCTAACGGTAGTCGGTATTCTTTTACTAGAGGATCAACTTCCGGGGGACTAGTTATATATAATAATAAATTTGCATACTCTCATCATAGTACAGACCCAGCCGGAGGTCGTTTATGTAATGTTTTTGATCTAGTAAGAATACATAAATTCGGTCATTTAGATACTAATGCTAAAAACATAAAAGACTCCTCGAAACGTAGCTTTAAGAAGATGGAAGTTCTTATTACTAATGATATTAACGTTAAGAAACAAATCATTAGTGAAAATACGAATACAAAAGTAACAGATGACTGGGTTGAGAAACTGGAGCTGGAAAAATCAGGAAAATATTTAAACAGCGCTAACAATATAAATATAATACTACAGAATGATGACTCTTTAAAAGGCACATTCAGCTATAATACCTTCGATAGAAAGAAATATATTAATAAGTCAGTTCCTTGGCGAGATATTTCTACACGTGAACCTATTAGAGATGTTGATTACGCTGGTATACGTAATTACATAGAAGTAGTATATAACATAGTATCAAGTTCTAAAATAGAGGACGCTATGCAATTAGAATTTGAGAGAAATGCTTTTCATCCAATACAAGAATATATTGAGGGTTTAACCTGGGATGGCATACCACGTATTGAAACAGTCTTCAGCACTTATTTAGGCGCTAAAGATTCACTTTACACAAGAGAAGCGGCGAGTATAATGTTTACGGCCGCAGTAGCCCGTGTATTTGAACCAGGTATTAAATATGATTTAGTTATAACGGTTATAGGCGAGCAAGGTACGGGTAAAAGTACGTTTTTTAAAAAACTAGGTCGTTTATGGTTTTCAGATACTTTTACTACCTTTCAAGGTAAAGAGGCTTTTGAACAAATACAAGGCGTGTGGATGCTTGAGATGGGAGAATTATCTGGTTTACGTAAAACTGATATTGAAGCAGTTAAATCTTTTATATCAAAAAGTGAAGATATGTATAGACCCGCTTATGGTCGCACAGTTGAGGTTTATCCGAGACAATGTGTATTCGTAGGAACTACCAATGAACCTGATTTCTTAATAGACCCTACCGGTAATAGACGTTTCATACCGATTGACTCTCATCCTGAATTAGCAACCAAGAGTATATTTGATGATTTAGATAATGAGGTAGACCAACTTTGGGCTGAAGCTTACCAAATTTATTTAACCGGTAGACTACTTATGATGTCCAGAGAAGCCGACTCTCTAGCCCGTATTGAACAAGATATACACAGTGAAACTGATGATAGGCGTGGTATAGTACTACGTTTCTTGGAAACTAAGTTACCTACGGATTGGGACGATAAGGATATTTATGACAGACGCGAGTTCTTAACGAATATTCTATCTCCCGGGGGAAAGCGTACACGTGATTGTGTATGTGTAGCTGAGATATGGTGTGAATGTCTAGGCAAAGATAAGACTGACATGTCACGCTATAATACACGTGATATCAACTCTATTATGAAGAGCCTGAAAGGGTGGGAAAAATCCAGGTCTACTAAGGTTTTTCCTATATATGGTACACAAAAATATTATAACCGAAAACTAGATTGATACGTAATAAAATATTGATATGGAAATACAAAAATTGATGATCGAAATTTCGACCTGGTCTACCCAGCAATTTCCAACTTTAATAGGTAGTAGAGGTATAATTGCCAAGCTATCACACCTTAGAGAGGAAATTACAGAATTGCAGCAAGCGGTTGATAATGACGATACAAAAGAGATATCTGACGAACTAGCTGACTGTTTTATGCTGCTTTTAGACGTGGCTCATGATCTAAAGTTCACCGAAAACGATATAATCGAGTTTTCCCGGGTCAAATTAGCGATAAATAAGGGCAGAAAGTGGGATAAACCGGACAACAATGGCGTAATACATCATATTAGAGAATTTAGGCTTTAGTATAAGGTTAAATCTGGTCAATATTTGAAACGACCCTTGGCATTCGTCTTATCTATTTCATAGATTTACCCTATTAATATAACTAATTTTAATAAAATGCAAAGCGAAAAGAAGACAGAACCTTATTTAGTAGCTCAAGTCAAGAAACGTAAGGGTTTATGCTTGAAATTACTATCCACTTACTTTATTGGATTACCCGATAGGTTGGTACTGCTGCCTCTTGGGTATATAGTATTCGTAGAAACTAAGTCCCAAGGGGATACACCCCGTAAAATACAACTTTTTGTTCACGATACTTTACGTGAGTTAGGTTTCATGGTATATGTAGCTGATACAAAAGAAAAAGTAAATATCATATTAGAAGAATACGACAAATGGTATGGAGCATTTAGATAGGTCTGATTTATATTCATATCAGTTACAGTGTATAGCACATATAATAGAGAACCCATATTGTGGACTATTTCTAGATATGGGGTTAGGTAAAACTATCTCAACTTTAACGGCTATTGACTATCTTATATACAGTGATTTAGACATACAGAGAGTTTTAATTGTAGCTCCTAAAAGAGTTATTCAAACTGTGTGGACCGATGAAATTGAAAAGTGGAAACATGTTAATCATTTACGAGCTATAAAGATAGTAGGTACTCCTGCTCAACGAACGGGGGCCCTTCAACAAAAAGCCGATATATATTTAGTTTCTAGAGATAATTTTGCGTGGTTATGTGGTTTATATGGAAGTAGACAACTACCTTTCGATATGGTAGTATTTGATGAGCTCAGTAGTTTTAAATCACCTAAATCTATGCGCTTTAAAGCTGGAAAAAAGGTACGACCATATATTAAGCGTGTAGTAGGCTTAACAGGTACACCTGCGCCAAATAGTCTTATAGATTTGTGGGCGCCGATGTATCTTATTGATATGGGGGACCGACTTGAAAAAACTATATCACGCTATCGATTTAAATATTTTAAGCCCGGTTATGTTGAATTTACCTATAGTCTAATACCTGGAAGCGATGGCCTCATACACGATAAAATTAAAGATATATGTATATCTATGAAGGCTGAAGATTATATCACTATGCCAGATAAGATACTAAATTTTATAAGACTTAAATTTAACCCACAGCAGCGTAAACAGTATGATGATTTTGAGAAACAAAATATACTCAGTTTATTTGATGGCGAGGATGAAATAAACATATCTGCTGTTAATGCGGCAGTATTGTCTAATAAACTATTACAGTTTTCCAATGGGGCTATTTATGATGATGAAAAGAATTATCATATTATACACGATTTGAAACTAGATGCCCTCGAAGATATAGTAGAAGATGCTAATGGTGAGCCCATGATTGTAGTTTATCAGTATAGACATGATTTAGAACGTATACAAGAGAGGTTAAAGCGCTTTAAACCTAGGATGCTAAATAATGAACAAGATGTACTTGATTGGAATAACAGAGAAATAGCTGTTTTACTGGCGCATCCCGCGTCATTAGGGCATGGCTTAAATCTACAAAAAGGTGGACATATACTAACTTGGTTTGGGCTTACTTGGAGTTTAGAGCTATTTATGCAGATGATTGCTCGATTATATAGACAAGGCCAAACTCAACCTGTTATAGTTAATATACTTATAATAGCTGAAACTCATGATGAAGATGTTCGTAAAGCTATTGAATTAAAGGGTATTAGACAAGGTATGTTGTTAGCTGCTGTTAAAGCACGTATAATGAAGTATAAAAACGATTTTAAATACTATTAACATTTTTATTAGCTAATATTAACTTAAAAAATTATTATATTTAATAATAAACTACTATCTTTATATTATGATATATTTTGAGCAGCAGTATTATGAAGCACTTCAGGGTACTCTAAAAGAAAACCTAAGAGTTGCTGGTAGAAATGGTGTTATTACGATTAAACGCCAAAAACCTGCGCATTTTGAAATAAACCTATTACGCGAAGGTCTCCCTATTTTACGGGGTAAAAAGATGTTTCCTCTTAAACCATTTATAGAACTTGTGTGGATGCTGCAAGGTAAGAATGATCTAAATTTCTTACGTAAATACGGCGTCAATTACTGGGATATGTTTGATATTGGTGACGGAACAATAGGCAATAGCTATGGGCCACGACTGCGTAATTTTAACGGGTTTGACCAACTTGCTAAGGCAGTAGAACTCTTACAAACAGACCCAACATCTAGACGTATAGCTTTATCATTTTGGAATCCGACCGATGATGATAACAGTGTTGTACCTTGTTATAGCTTTATACAATTCAAAGTTATAAATAATTTTATAAATGCATATGTTACTCAGCGATCAGGAGACGCTTTTATAGGTGTGCCCAATGACGCATTACTATTCTCATATTTAGTGTCGCTATTAAGTTATATCACCGGTTTATATGTTGGTACTGTATATTATACTATTAATGATTTTCACATATATGAGGATCACTTACCAGCTATTAATACTTACTTAAATCAGTATGAAGGCTGGTTTACTTTATATAATAAAGTATCTCCCTTTTTAAGTCTAGATTTTCAAGCTTATGAAGGCCGCGCCTCAGCAGATATCGATGAGCTGCTAAACGTATTTGTAGAAACCGGTTTTAATCTTACATATAATTTTAAACCATATAAGAGCAATCCTTATATTAAAGCAAAAGTAATAAAATGAAAGTACAAAGAATAAGAAATGTAAAGTTACCCACAAGAGGTACTCCGCAATCAGCTGGCCTTGATTTTTATGTGCCCAATGATGTATTCGGTGGTATTCATACTTACCTCGAACCGGGTGAATCAGTGACGATACCTTCAGGTATTAAGGTAGAAGTACCTAAAGGCTATGCCTTAATAGGCTTTAATAAATCAGGTATTGCTGTGAAAAGGCACTTATACGTAGGAGCCTGTGTTATTGATGAAGATTACCAGGGCGAAGTACATATACATTTAACAAATGTAGGAACGGTCACATCATATATTTCCCCGGGCGATAAGATAGCTCAATTTGTATTGGTGCCAGTATTATATGCTGATATTGAAGAAGTGGATAGTATACATGAAGTCTCAACTGAACGCGGAGCCGGCGCTTTCGGTAGCACAGATGATAAAGATAATTTAAAATATTGTTAAGTATGAAGCGCTATAGAGTAGTTACTTATAAACTGGAGAATGTAAAGCGCAATATATGCAGTAAATCAGAAGCTATTGAATTGGCTCATGATTTGATACATACTTTTAACATAGAAAAGAGTTTTTTTGTTCGTACTGATTATACTTATACTATACTAACCTATTTAAGTTTAATAATACGAATATTGTACATACCTGCATATTGTGTAGGTATAATCCTGTTAATAATAGGTAGATTGCTATTAGTTTTTGCATATCTGCTTATACTTAAGTTAAGACCAGCTATTAACATTTTAAAATTTATGTTTATATGGCAACAATAGATGATCTATTAAAAGAAATTGATTGGGACCTTTATGATGATTCCGATCATGACCCTGAAGACGCTATCGACATTGAGAATATGTCTATGGAAGATATTGTAGGCTCAGCCCCCAATAAGCCTTCTAGCCAAAGACGAGCTGAGCTTATAATCCATTCCCGTATGAATATAGCTGCTCGTGCTAAATTGATTAGGCGCGAAGCTGTTGATAATAACGACGATTTAACTGCTTTAATTTCCCGTAAGCAGTTAAATGTATTAATACGTGTAATTACACAACCTGATACTGATAAAATTGAACGTACTCTTAGTGTTATCAATAGGCATGCTACATCGGCATTAAGCCCGTTTATACCTGTGGATATTATTAGGCTGTATAATAAGTATAAAAAAGTGAATAACATAATTATACCGCGTACTCCCGGTTTTATCTACAAAGCTCCCGTTGAATGGGGTAGACACTATGATTTATGGTTAACTCCCGATATTCCTTGTTATATAATCCAGTATACTGAGCCTGCTTTAATAGCACAATATAAGCCGGAGAAAAAGCGTTTGATCGATAAGAATATAGTACTGTATCATAGAGCTGTACAGTATAGAGCTAAACTGGAGATGTCTCTTGCTAGGCGTTTGTACAATATATGTACAAGATATGATCTGTTAGTTAAAAATGCGGATTTTTATAAATTATACATTGATAATAAACTTTACGAATTATGAACAAATTTTTTGTCACTACAAGTCGTGGTTGGTTAGCCGATACCGCCACAAGTGCTCAGCAAGCTTATGCAACTTGTCGTAAGTTAAGAGTAAAAGATGGGATTGACTATAAGGTAGTCAAACCGACCCCTTATCGATTGGTTTTGGGGAACCCAGTTGCCCTCAGTATTCCACCTAGCACTAATATTGTTATTGAGAATGGCGTCGCTTACTCTTATGTAACACAATCCTACTATGACACGCACATATTAGAAAATAATAATGTGTGGATATGCCCTTACACCAATGCCGAGGGCGTATTTGATGCAACTTGGTTAGCTGAATGGGACGCTTAAAACCACTAATCCGCCAGATGAGCGGTATACGCGGTAAAGGGGCTATCGACTTAAGTGTTAAGCAGGGTCGTACTCGAGTATATGAATGCGTAGATATGATTCAAAAAGCCAGGCGCTCTTATATATGTGATTGTTGCGGTGGTAACATTCAGATTGGCAGTCCATACGTAAACCGTAATAAAAAATTCTATACTGACTATCCGGTGGTTTATCAGAAGTTTAAATTATGTTTAAATTGTGCCGATAAAGCTTAATCGAAATAAAGTCACCTGGACGTCACAGGCTATCCAGATTTGATCGAAATTTCATATTAATATGAATGCCTTATAAGAAAAATGAGGCTCTTAAAATCAAAATAAACACTATTCCCAATATGAAACTACAAAAACTAAATTCGGCTGATGCTAAACTAATAGGAGCTGCCTGTGAAACATGTGGGTTAACTTTCGTCACAATTAGAGATGGAGAAGCTGTTGTACACGGCTCACCTGCAGTTTGTCATGAGTGCTGGAAAAACCTTAGTGGCTTTGAAAGGCGTTTATATCACAGAGCAAAAAAAGGTACGACTACACGTTAATGTAACCGTACCATTTAGCTTATAAAAAGTGGTCGCTGCTAAGTGGCCACTTTTTTAAAATCTCTTAAATAGATCATAGTGCGATCATTGTCTTCAAAACTAAAGTACTCTAAACCGGCAGAGTTAATTTGTCGTATTGACTTAACGACTTTACCATATTCAGGTTGTCCGGTAAATGTTTTAACGAGTCTATGATACACGTAGTTATTTTCTTGTTTTATTTCACAAGTAACGTATTTAGTCAGTTTTAAGAAGCTCTCAGCTTGAAACTCATCTTCAATATACGGAGCTACGGTTACCACAGCTCTATAATCATCTGGGATAAGTTCATACTCAATAAGTTCTAAGCCTAACGGGTATTTAGACTGTAAAGCTTTAATCTCCTCTTCGCAACTATCATCCAGATATGGTTCATCATAGAAAATTGCAAATAAGGCATCAGTAGACATAATTAAGTCTTCCTGAGCATCACGGTTGATTTTTAAATTACTCATATCCTGCTTCAGCTAGTAGATGATCGATCTGTATATACCCAGCGGCATCTACATTGTTATCACGCTTATGAGCATATTGCTCACGGGCTAATTTTAAAGCAATCATAACAGCTGATACGTCACGAGGTGTTATGTCTTTTTTACGTATAGCTGATGCTATTAAACTTATAGCTTTAAAGCTATCTTCTACTGGTTCGTAGCCGCGTGTACGATCGTTTACAATTTCATCAGCCTCTTTTAAAATGCTTTGATCTTTTTCCATTTTTAAAATGCGTTGGTCTTTTTCCATATAATTAAGAATTAAAAGCTTCATACCAAACATCATCAAAAACAGCAACATTGTTAAGTATAAGCCACCCGGTATTCAGGCTGTTAAGCTGGCGTTCATATTCTTTTCTTGACATATACCAGGCAGCCATGCCATCATACACTATTTCATATGGAAAAGAATGGAGCTTTTCTGCTTCATGCAGAGGCATTACCAACCTGAAAGGAGTTATCTCAATAACACTAAAAAGCACATCAGTGTTTTGATATTCAATATTCAAGTTTATACACACTTCTGCCGCGTAATCCTGGTTGTTACCCTGGTACTCGACACCTCCTCTATTAGATAGAATTTTATATTTCATAATGTTTTAAGTTGTTATTGCGTATATATTTTGTTAGCGAGCATTTAAATACATTTCGTACCTTTTATCAAATTCACGTTCACTATCAAAGTCCATTTCCCTATCAGCACCTGTTTCAGCAAGTTCTGTGTTTATTTCATCCTCGAATTTAGCAAACCATTCTTCATACTCTAAAAAACGCTCAATAACCATATCACTGCGATTGAGCGCCTGGATAAGCGGATAATAACCCATTTGTGTGTCAAATATTTGTAGCTGATTTTCGTGGTCAACTATTTTAACTTGACCAGCACCAAGTCCTTTAATTGTCATTATTGCTTTGTCTCCTGCTTTTAGTTCGTCACCATTGCAATCTAAAAAAGCCGATTTGCTAACAGCGTGTATACTCAATTGCTGCTGTTGTGCATATTCTTCCATTGCTGAAAGTATTGCCGGATAGTACATTGTCACATTTTCATCAAATGGTACATTCGGGCACCCAAACTCAATTAAAATTTCTTCTTTTGTTTTCATAGCTGCGTATATTAAGGCTCTATCTGTTTTTTAAGTTCAGCACGTAAATCATCTAATTTTTTAACGTAAATATTTAGCATATTACGGGCGGCTCTTTCCTTCAACACCTCGCCGTCCTGCGCCCATTTATCAACATATCGAGTAAACTTAATTACTTGGGCCCTAGTCTGAGCTATACTGCTTTTTAAATTTTTAGTCATATTCAATATCATAAAGCCATCTTACCTTAATCAACTTTAACAGAGACTCTCCGTCAGATAATTTAGTGCGATCAGCGAGATCGTAATCATAAATTACTTCTTTTACACCGGCTTGTATTAAATGCTTTAGGCAATTATTACATGGTGCGTGTGTACAGTACATTGTAGTGCCTTCAAGTGAAATCCCTTTTCTTGCTGCATACGAAATAATATTCATTTCAGCATGTACCTCAAAAGAATTTGACCAATTACGATGCTCTTCGCGATTCACATCAAGCGTCATATCTATATCTTTAAATTTAGTACTACAATTCGTGAAGCCTGAAATAGTTCCATTATAGCCTTGTAAGATAATACGATTATCTCTGACAATTACGGCGCCTACTTTGTACTTAACGCAATTACTCTCAATAGCAGTACGTTTTGCTATATCCATAAATAGCATTGAATAGTCTTTCATATTTTGTATTTATTAACAATAGCGTGTAACTCATCTATAAAAGCATATAGGTCTTCGCCTTTTACAGTACATAAAAAGCCCGGGTTAACTTCTATATCCGTATTACGTATTACATTGTCATATACGTCACTTGTTACTTTCATACTAGTACCCCCGATAGGGATAATAGATGTTTTCAGACCAAACTTACCTCTAACACGATCGATTCGTATTTCAGGTATTTCAAGGAAATTTCTGGGTTTTAATTCACTAACCTCATTTTTATGTGCCATAATTTTAATTATTTTTTAAATCGTCTAATACTATTTTCCATAATACAGTGATTAGCATCATTGCTGTGAATTGGTAGTCTTCCCAATCCATAAACTCAAATGCTTTATCAAAAGCAAACCATATTACCGCAGACAAAACCGCGGTTACTGATATAACAATAATCTTTTCTTTAGTCATAATATTTTAACTAACAAGTTTCTTGGCGGGTCCTGGACAAGTTTCTTGGCGGGTCCTGGACAAGTTTCTTGGCGGGTCCTGGACAAGTTTCTTGGCGGGTCCTGGACAAGTTTCTTGGCGGGCCCTGGACAAGTTTCTTGGCGGGCCCCATACGAAAATTTAATATTTGCGTTTATTAGCATTTGCGTTTATTAGCTAATTTTGTTAATTTTAACAAATTATAAGCTCCTTCATGCAAAAATAGTGTACCATTCTCAATTGTACCTAATGATTTAGGCACCCAAGAAATTACCATACTTTTGTGATTAAAGTCGTACCAGATAATTAAACGGGCTTTAGCCGTTTCATATCTTACTGTTATATTACAAATTACCATAGTTTTCGCTTCTTTTTAATCGGCTCATCTACTATCGGCGGGGTTATTAAGTTTGACAACTCTTGCTTTAGATCACTAAGTTTGATTTTTAGACGACTAATATATGTATGAAGTATTTCGTCTATTGATATATATTTAGCACTTAAATCAATAGAGGTGTGCAGACGCGAATAAAGCCTAATACCTTCGAAACTTTGCTCATCTTTACTGTAAGCAATAAGTACGTTTTCTAAGCGCTCAATTTCAAAAGTATAATCTTTTATTCGAGCCTGCAGCTCTATTGCTTGATCTAACTGTTCAGGTGTCATAAGCTAATATACCCTTTCACAATAGAATACAGGAACCAGGCGATAAAGTACAAGCCTATTACCGCGCTGGTTACTAACATGTTACGTTCTTTCCGTTTCATTGTTTCATCATATAAGCCAGAAAATCAACAAGCATATCCTTGTCGCCATCAATATTTGTTAAGCGCTTTTCACTTAAACGGCAGGCGATATCTACGATTGGGGCGTATTCTTCGTTATCAATAAAAGTACTAAGACCGGCCCCAAGTAAAGCGCCTTTGCCATTGACTTTTAAACTGACACTAAAGCCCATATTAGGGTTAGTTAATTCAGGATACACTTTAACACCAGTCTCAGCGTACGCTTGCCTTTTTTGAGTACCTATCGGTACGCTTTCAACAGCAATAATGATGAAACCTTTGTGATGGTTAGGCTCCTCTTTTCGCTCAACAATATCATTCAATTGTAAAGCCATCTCATCAACTGTAAGTTGAAATGAAGTGTTCTTTTCACTGTTAGTCAACTCGCGCCCATCTTCTGTTTTTCTACACACTTCTCTTTCCATATTAATTAATTATTTGAGTGTTACATTAACGCAACATGCGTTAATTATTTAAATTTAGTCTTCTAATAGCCTTATAGCTGTCTCAGTACAAATAATACAGTTACCACTGTTTGATACATTTCGATACCGCATAAAATTGTCAGTAAGTTTTGCCGTAGCGCAGGAGCCTGTGTTAAAAACATGAAGCTCCAATACCACATATTCTTTATTAGTATGCTTAATTCTGTTTTTAACGTTAGATGGCAAACTTCGGAGTATGTCCTTTAAGTTTTCACGTTTAATCATGATTGTAAGTATTTAATCGCTTAAATTGTCAAGATATACCAAAAAATTTGCTGAGAAGTACCTATAAGCGTTAACTAAGTTTCTGTACTTCTTGGTGCGCCGGTCTAATGGCTTACCATCATTAAGGATTGTTAGCGTGCACCCAAAATAATCGAAAACAGAAACATCAAGATCAGCGGCATTGCCAACTTGTGGGCCAAATATGCGAGGATTGCACATGCGGTTAGTTAAACGTTCATGTGCATTAAGCATAATAACTTTATGTTTAGTTTCGCCCCTGGCTATTTCTACTAAATAATACTTTGCTCTCATGGCATTGTCACATTAGTGGAAAGGTCTTTCAATATACTTTGCACGTCTTCAATATACAGTACACAATTACCATGTTTCCAGGCATGTTGATTATACCTACCGTAGTCATTGGTAAGCCTTGCAGTCGCATAAGCTCCCACATTAAAAACGTGGAGAGTCAATACTACAAAATACTTCTCGCTGGATAGTATACGCCGTTTAGTTTTGTCATCCAGGGAATCAATTACCTCCCTTAAGTTTTCGCGTGTGATCATAATAAATTAAGTTTTGTTTTGTTATACCTAATAAATACCTTACTTTAACATAACAAAGATAATAAATATTTTTTATATATGAAAATATTTTTAGCTAATAATTACTAAAAAAGCTTGTCACCAAGTTAATTAAAACAAAAAAGGGGCACCTTTTACGGCGCCCCTTTTTAAGTTTTGTCGCTTGAATTATTCAAGTTCCGAGGATGTTGCTGCCTCTGTTTGAGCATCTTGCATTGCTTTAGTTTTCGCGTCAATCTTTTCTTGCAGTTGCACAAGTTGGGATTGCAGTTGTTCGAGTTCCTTTGCAATGTATTCCGCTCTTTTTGCTGGGTCGGACAAAGTTGTTGCTCTTTCACGTTTCTCAGCATTCTTTGCGAAAGTTTCGGCATCAAGTTCTTCCAAGATGTTTACGTCGTTACCGTAAACTTTATGGATGGTTTTGCCGTCTTCCTTACGAAGGCGATACATAACTTTGTTGCTCCTTTTTTCGTGCATTGCACCAATAATGAGAGCTTTGATCGTGCCGTCTTCTTTTGCGCCAAACTCGGAAATTTCAGCATATTTTCCAATTTGCTGGTAAGCATCGCTAAGATGCTCTAAAACTTCCTTTTCGCTGAGCTCCTGTCCTTTCGTGTGGGTACGTTTTGGAAGGTCAACCTTTTCGTCTTCGCTAACTTTAATTAGCTCAGAGCCAAAAGCTTTGCGGATAACTTTGCCGTCCTCAAGACTTTTAACAACCCACAACGGATTTTTTGCTCTCGCGTCGTCCAACACACCGATCACAACCCCTTCAACCCATGTTGCAGTGTTGAAAGGTACAATTGACACTTTGTGGCCAACTTTTGCTTTCATTTCTGCAACGATTGCGTTTCTTGCTGCAACCTCAGCTTCTTTAGCTTTAGCTTCGTCTTCCGTCGGTACCGTTTCATCAGCTTCAACTTCAACAACCGTTGATGTTTCTTGGCTCACGCTTGCAGTTTCTTGCGAGCTGCGAGCGTCCAAAACTTCTTGGATTGCGATTCTGTCATCTTCCGTAGTCTCATCGTTTCCGAGCAAAGCCACCAGGCTTTTTTGCGACATTTTTGCATAATTTTTTGTTGCCATAATACTTGATAATTTAATGATTTATATATAAACCGAACATCGGCTTTTTTGCAATGGCTAACAGTTAACGCTTTAACTGTTAAGTGCACCATTTAAGGTACTTTGTAAAGGTAGTTATTATATCTGATATATAAAAATATTTATTGCTAAATAAAGTTAAAAATACAACCTTACTATGCTAAAAAATACTGTTAAAACTAACATAATAACCCTTTATTATGATACTCTAAAGATAGATATTATATATGATATTTAAAAATATTTATAGCTAAATAAAGTTAAAATAGTGATAATTTTAATATTAAACTATGTTAAAAATGAGTACTTAATTAACAAAGAATTGTGAAAAATATGCCCATATTTAGTAATAATTTGCCTAAAAATTAGTATTTATTTGTGTGTTTTAAGCTCCATATTTGAATCCAAATTACAGGCCTGGCTTATGTATTAGAATGAATATAAAGTTCAAATATGAAGCCCGAAATGACCCGGGAGATATTATTTCGTTAATTGTCTTAATATTAAATAGATAGAGGTATTAGATGTTATTAGCTATAGCCTAACTTTATTTAGCTATAAATATTTTCATATATCAGATACAATGCCTATCTTTATAATATTGGAATAGTCCAAGTAGTATCTTTAATATTTTAACATTATGGCAAAGAAATTAGTAACTGTCATGATTCATATTAATGAATTTATAGAAGTACAAATTGAAGTTAATGACCGCAAAAATCTGCAAAGCCAAGTAGTAAGCTGGACTAAACGTCAATATCCGCTAACAGATGTTGTTGCAGACTATTTTGATGACGAAAAACCGTTTGTCGCGGTTTATAAGTAAACGTTAAAAGGTTGACAAGTTTTTGCGCTTGTCAACCTTTTTAAGTTTTCTGCGTTCGTTAACTTTCGATCAAATTTCCTTAGCAGATACCCCCATCATCGGGTACAACCTTTTCATATCCGCATATTGTTTGTGGTTAACGTTTTCTACGTTTTCCCCGACCTTTAGCTTTAATCTGCTTAATCTGCTAAAGGTGGGCGTTGAGGTTATCCTTTTTAGTATTTCTTCGTTAGGGATAGTAATCTTTACAGTTTTGATGTTTCTTGTTGTCATAATGCTAAATTTTGTTGTAATGTTTCTTATTAGTCTATTTTAGTTTTCTGTTAGTCTATTTTAGTTTTCTGCATCTGTTAGCGTATATTAGCCTAATTCCCTTTGCACAAGCCTTCATATACTAGCCTAATAACCGTCAAATTTAGCGGTTATTAGGCTAATATTGGCCTTTTTTAGCGTCTTGTTAGCTTAATACAGCGTTAATAAATGCCGCTTTTTCTAAATCTGAAAGTTTTTCGGATGCTAAAAAATCATAAGGCCTACAATTTGGATCTTTTTTGTATTCAGCCACTAAATTTTTGACCATTTTGGTATTTGCAATTCTTTGCAAATCTTCTACTTTCCACGTCTTGTTTAAAATTTGAGTCGTCATAATGTTAAATTTTGTTAATGTTAATTTTTGTTTAAGTTTCTTGTTAGCTTAAATATCCATAAATTTTGCGTTAGTTTAGCAAATTTCCCCCGGTAAGGCTAAGTTCTGCAAAGAATTGCAGATCTTCGCTAATTTCAGTACAATCTAACAAATTTTCGCAACTACCAGTTTCAATGTTAGGAAATGCGAAAGAATCCAATAATTCGTTAATAAAGTCTTCCATAAGTTAAAAATGTTAATAAATGTAAGGATACGTTAATATCCTTACATTTAACTTTTATTTGTTTACTTTTGCAAAGTTTTGTAATATGCGTTAAAAAATTCAAAAATGGTATTTGGATCTTCTTTGCAATAATCGTTAATTAATGTTAAAAGCCAATTATAAGTATCAAACGCTAATTCTTCGAAATTTATGCTAAAAGGGTAATCTTTGTATACCTTAGCGCCTTCTAACATTTCCGAATTATCTTGCCAAAAATTTGCTAAATCTCGCATACTTTTGCTTAACGCGTCAACTTTGCTAATAAATTCTAAATCAACATTTGTTTTCATAATTTTTACTTTTTTAAGTTAATTTTAGTTAAATTTTCTTGTTAGCCTAATTTTAGTTAAATTTTCTTGTTAACTTAATTAATGTTGAAAGCCAATTAACATTAACCGTTAAATCTTGAAAAGATTCGCTAAAAGGATAATCTTTGCATTCGTTAACATCTTCTAACGTTTCCAAATTACTTTCCCAAAAATTTGTTAAATCTTGTATTTTTTCGCTTAATTCTTGAACTTTGTTAATAAATTCTAAATTTACATTTGTTTTCATAATTTTTACTTTTTTAAGTTAATTTAAGCTAAAAGGCAATTTTTACCTTTTTCAATATATAAATTTACTTATTTTTTATATATAAAAAAAATATATGTAGTTAAAAAAGGTTAAAAATATAATTAATAAAAGTTAATTAATTAAAGATCATTTAAAATTAACAAATGTTAGGTTGAAAAGTGTATAAGAAAGTTAATTATATATTAAATAATTAATATGATTTAAGTG
>UZAT01217776.1_pt1 | contig 29274 bp, 46 predicted proteins | sample 2160861 | NCBI WGS metagenome assembly UZAT01 (sample SAMEA5138306, study PRJEB28736) | viral metagenome | reverse complement strand
CCACCGAGCGCTACACTGTGTGGATCGTCGGCCGCGTCAGATGTGGATAAGAGGCAGCCCCCCGGTCACCATTCCCCGTCCGGAAGCGTCAGCGCCTGAGGCTCTGGTTTTTGAGAGGTGCCCCTCATGTTTATTTTGTTCGATTTTCTCGCGTTGCACACATAGTGGGCGGGCTGTAAATTCTGCCATTCCTGTGCCGCTGCCGCTTTTGAATCGTATCCGTAAGCCGCTGCCCGTGAAATCGGAATGATTTCATCGATCACGAAGGACAGGGGGTGGGCTGAATCGGATGGCTCGTCATAGTGGATCGGGCCTAAAAGTCCGTGGCATATGCCGCACGGTTCTCCCATCGCCTTCATCCTGGCACGGTACTTTCTCCGCAGGTTCCCGTTTGAATATCTCGGATTACTCATCGCATCAGCCCTTGAAAATCATCGGCGAGCACAGTGGAGGAAAGTTGCATCCCTCATCTGTGCCCGCCTTTGTCAATATCATCGTAGCACAGTTGAAAGTCTCATTTAATCTCATCTTTTCCGATGATCTTCCGCAGTTCGATGAACGCCTTTCCCTGAAGGCGGCACATGTGCTGGTACGAGTAATTCAGTGCCTCCGCTGTATGCTCCAGCGTCTTCATGTTGATGTACCGCTCGATCAGCACCGCTCGATAGATCGGAGACGGGATCTGGTTGATTGCCTGGATGATTTCCGTCTTGATTGCATACAGCTGGTCGATGCGCCGGTTTATCTCGTCCTCGAAGGCCACATAGCTGTCGAAAGCGTGCGGATCCTTTGTCCCGTTCACGGATATCTTGTCCAACTTCTGCGTGATCGCAGTGAGCCGCTCAAATGCGTCCTGCCTTGCGTTGATCAGGCTGTCGATCTCCCTGTTCGTTTTCCATCCACGCATCAGCCACTGTTTAACCGTCATGTGCTTTCCTCCTTCTCCTCGGCAGGATGATCAGTCCGCCTCTCACTCTCGGCCGCTCCGGAAGCCTGCAGCGCATGTATGAGCTCACCGCTCTCCCGTCCTCATCCTGAACGTGCTCCACATCCATGATCGTGCTGCCGTATTCCGGAGTGATGTCCTCCACGCTCTCCACTTCCTCCGGTTCGGTTATGATCGGCCGGTCCATGCCCCGGCAGCAGCTCCACTTGTTTTCCCCTGCCGGACGGCCATGCACGTTGTCCAGCATGTATGCAGCGAGATCCGTGTGGTCTCCCCGGCTGTCCAGCAGCTCCATGCTGAAGCCTCCTCCGTCCCACAGCTCCCTCGCCAAGTCCAGTGCATCCTGCGGCAGGACCAGGTGATGGTGCAGACGTGCCGGAGCATTCCTGTGCGGACTCCAGTTCGCTGTCACCCATGCCGCTCTCAGTTTCCTTCCGCCTTTGCTGTATTTCCTCCGCAGTCTTTGAAGGAACTTGCGAAGGCAGCCGGCGGCCTCTTCATAGGTGAACCCGATCGGATAGTGATCCCCGTCATACTTGAGAATGACCTGGGCGTCTCCTGCATCGAAGTTGCAGTTTATCAGTCTGGCCAGATTCCGGACGGATGACTTCTCGTTTGCCTTGATCTTCGCCTCCGAGCTTGATCCCGCTCTCCTTGTCCCTCTCGGTTTCCTGTAGGCCGATGTGGATGGGAGCCAGCTCCGCTTGATCTCCACCACCCGGCCGGATATGATCTTGTACTCCATTAAGCGTCTCATCCTTCCCGCTCTCCTGTTTTGTTTCTAATGTTAGCCGCTAAAAGGTCTTTGAAAGAACGCGCGCGTTCTTTATATGAAAAGTATTTTGCTCTCAAGGTTCAGGCTCTCAAGGAGGAGCAGGTCCATGCCTGCTCCTCGTTCAAAACCTGTCAGTCTTTATCTCCCCGGAACGGTTCCCTGTATCTCGCCCTGCGATCCCGCTCTCTCGGTCCTGATCTGGACTGTGCCCGCTGCATCCGTTCCCGACGTGCTTTCTTCTGCTCATAGCCGTACCGCGCCATGATCTCCTCCCGGCAGCAGATCGTGCATGTCCGCAGCTCCCTTGGTTCGTCCACTTTTTCGAGATAATAGAATTCCTGCATGTTCCGCTGGCATCGGTCGCAGAGCGCCATGACCGGGATGCTCATCTCTTATGCCTTTTCCTGCAGTACAGGTCGATGAGGATGTCCAGGCTGATCACAAGGCCTACCGCTCCGAACACACCGCCTGTTGCAATTGCTATGATCATAAAGATGAATCTGACCGCGTTCATTCTTTCTCCTCTTCTTTCTGAAACTTCCGGATATCGTCGATTATCGCAGCCACGACCAGTCCCTTCGGCATCCTTGTCATATCCTTCTCATGCTCCTGAAGGGATTCGATCAGTGCCGCTCTGTTGACCGTGTCCTCGTTCCTCTTCTCTTCCAGCGCATCCCTCAGATCTTCGATGGCGAAAACGGCCCGCCCGATCAGCTGCGCCTCGACCGGAGTCACCATCATGTGGATCTGCTTCAGAGCGCTGAGCAGGTTGTCCAGATTCTTTTCTCTCATATCAGTCGAACCTCTTTCTGTTGCTGTCCAGGACGGCAGCCGCTGCGGCCTTCAGCTTCGCGGCAGTGTCCGGATCCTCGGCTTTCTTCTCGTCTATCAGATCAAGCATCGCGTTGAGCGTCTTCTGCAGGTTCTCGAAATATACGCCGAATCTGGCCGTCACTTTGTCGGAGGCCTTCAGCTGCTTCTTCAGCGTTTCCGCTTCCGCTCTGGCTGTCTCCGCGTCCCGCTCGGCTTTCCGGATCTTCTCCTCAAGTTCCTTCTCGGCTTTCTCTGCTGCCTCTTTCCCGATCCGCTCCAGCTCCTCCTGCGGGATCTCCGGCTTCTTTTCCTTCAGCTGCTTCAGCTCTGCCTGCGCTTTCTCCGCCTCTTTCTGCGCTTCTTCCAGTTTCTTCCGGATCTTCTCCGGTTCGCTCTTCAGCTTTTCCGCCTCGGCTTTCGATGCGGATGCCTCTTTGTTCAGCTTCTCGTTGTCCTTCTCAAGGTCTTCAGCCCGCTTCTTTGCCTCGTCCCGCTCCCGGATCAGAGCATCCAGTTCGCGCTTGGAAAGTTCTTCCACATTGTTCTCTTCGATGAACGCCTCCCGCTCCTCCTCCGGGATGGCAAGAAGCCGCAAAGCCTTGGTATAACTCAAATTCGCAACCGGTTGCGAATTTACTTCCGCCCCGAAAAGGCTGTTCTGCGCGGACCCGTATTCGCTGTAGAGCTGCATGTAATTGTTCGCCGTCCGCTGCGAGAATCCGACCTCATCCTTCAGCCAGGATCCCCACTCCCCGTGCTGGAGCATCTCCTTCGCTTCGATCAGCCTCCGGCCGATCTCGATGGCATACTCCAGAGCCATGCGCTGGGCGGAGGCCTGCAGCGTTTTGATTTCGGTCGTTACGATGTTGATATCTCTGTATTCTGCCGGGATCGCTGTGGTCATGTCTGTCATGCTGTTTTCCTCTCTTTCTGTTTCCCGTTCACCTGATCAAGCCATGCCTGCAGGAACCATGCATATTTTACTTTCGGCGGCACGGCGTTCTTCGCATAGCCCTCATTCCGGTACCCGTGGATCTGCCGGATGCTGACCTTCCTTGTCACCTTGTCCTCCTCGACCTCGATCGTCAGGAAGCTCCTGTTCGGCGTCCTTTCCTTCCGCAGGAAGAGGATCGTGGTCATCCCTTCGATATGTCTGGCCGCGTATCCTCCGACACAGTGGCACAGCGTTTTCCCTTCCCTGATGATCTCCTCAGAGGATTCCGGCACCACGATCTGCAGGCCTCCGAAGCGGAAGGCATACCTCTTTTTCAGCGCCTTCAGCCGCTTCCTGTACCGCTCGATTTCGTCCCTGTTCTCTTCGATCTTCACCGCCGCCGCTGCGAGGTCATGGCGTTCCTCCAGGTTCTTCGGCATCCGTACACTTTTCACGTTCAGGTCATAATGAAGCCGGCCGGCCATCTCCAGGTAGTCTTTCCATATCCGGACGATCTGTCCCGGTGTCCTCGTCGCCATGCCGGGACATATTGGAAGGAGGCTGTGGATATATTTCGCTGCGGCGGAGATGTCCGTTCCGCTCAGCAGTGCGCAGGCCTGCAGGTCCTGGATCTCCCGACTGCCGAAGCCGCTCATGAGATCCGCGTACTCCGTGAAGGTCATCCCGTTCGTGTTTTCCTTCCATGTCTTCAGGTCCTGGAAATCCATCCCGCTCCTGAGAAACAGCTTTGCCTCATTCCTGCTCATCCGGAGGAACTGCTCCGGAGTCTTCCCGCTCCATCGGATGATGCTGCTGTTCTTCTTTCCTTCGGTGATCAGTTCCCAGACCGCCTGATACATCTCCCACTTCACCGCCATCTCAATTTGCGGATACAGCGCCGCCCATGCGAGGAACTTCATCTGATACCGTGCGCTCTCTCCCTCGGTCGCGTGATAGGCGTATTCCATGAACGGCCCGATCTGGCAGTATTTCAGCCCGCTCTGATCGACGGCCATCAGAAGGTCGTGTACTGCATACTCTCCGTCATAGTAGGAGAACACGTTCGGCATGAATGGCTCGGTGACGGTCTTCTCCGCTCGCCATTCCACCCGCTCGCCGTAGCCCCGGATGTTCTTCCATTTCTGCAGTTTCCCCGGAGCAAAGTAATACCTCGCTATCGGGACCCAGCGGATGCACCCGTGCAGCTCGTCATGGTTGAAATAGTTCGCAGCGTCTCCGGCCTCGATAAGGATCCCTCCCTTTCCGTCCGGCCATGCGAACGCCGTTTTTACCCATCTGTACAGGGACGGCATATCATACTTGAATTTATAGACGGCCTTCCCCGTCACGGTCCGGCCGCAGTTCGGACAGGTCACTTTCTCGTTGTGGACCTTTCCCCGCGCTCCGTTGATCCGAACCCCTTCGAAGCTGTCTCCGCAGGCGGAGCAGGTGCAGAGCCTGTATTTTCCCGGCATCTGTTCTCCCCAGATGTTCTCGTCATATTCCATTTTGAAGAACAAATACTGCGGCAGCATCTCCCGGATCTTCTCCTCCATCTCGATCGTGACCTGTCCGTGGAACCGTCCCAGAACTATCTTCTGCTCTTCCGGAGTCAGATTGCATCTCGGATTCATCGGCCGCCTCCTCAGAAGAAGTCGCTCAGGTCGATGATGACCGCGCTGTTTTCTTTCTCCGGTTCTTTCGCAGCTGCCGCCCCGATCAGGTCGATCGTCATGCTCACGCGGATCTCCGCTCCCGGAAAGAAGAACCGCACAGCCGCTCCGTATGCCTCCATGTCCGATATGCTGCGCCTGCCTTTTATCTGCTTTGTCACGGCGGCCATCGCATCCTCGAAGGATCCTCCCTGCACCACCGCCTGGGCGAATTCCTCATCCTGCCCGATGAATTCCAGCAGCGCGTCATGCACTGCGTTTTTCATGACCTCGCCGTACTGGTCCAGCTTCTGCTGAACGCCGGCATCCAGTTTGTTTTTGGCTTCCTCGTAGTATCTCATTTTCTTTCTTCCTTTTTCCTTCAGTGCTGTTTATGGGCCTTCAGGCCTCTCTTTTTCCTCCAGTGGCGGATCTTGTTGTCCGTGCTGCCTGTCCTCACCGCGATCATCAGATCGGACATCCCCATCTCATACAGGGAGAACAGGAGAGTCTCATCGGCCGGAGGCACATACGGCCGCACCCGTTTCTTTTTCGTGATCTCATACGGATCCACCAGGATCTTCATCCCTTCCCTCGCTTCGAACAGAGGACAGTTCTCCGCCTTCATGAGCTGCTTGTGTTCCTTGCTTCCCGGCGCCACGTTGAACATCTCCGCGATCGTCGATGTCCTCGTCCGGCCGGTCTTAGAATAATTGCATGCCAGCTGCGCGGCGTTTCCTCCGGGGCGCAGCGTGCTCTCCCGATAAATGCATGGCCTTGTGCACATTTATTTCCACCTCCAGTAATGAGTCCCGCTCCCGTCGGTCCAGTTGTCCCGCAGCACGATTTCCCTTGGGCTCCAGTTCATATAGACGAATTCATTCGATACAGGACGGTGCGCACCGCTATGCCACACTTCCAGCACCTCGTAGGCGATATCATAGAGGGAGTCGAGCACCGGAGCCTCTGGATCGTAGGCCATCCACTGGCTCGGCTGGTCGATCACGGCCTGCACCGTGTCCGGGTATGCGCTGTTGTCCACCCGGTTCAGCACGCACCATGCATAGGTCCGCAGATCGTCCGTGCTGTTCCCCTTCACTCCGTATAGAACACGAGAGAGAGCTTCCGCCTCGTCGTTGATCACGCTGGCATAGGTCGGTCTTGCTGCCTCCGCAGCTGCCTCCTCTTCCGCTCTCCGGATCTCCTCCTGCTGGTCCTGATACTGCTTGAAGCTGACCGCGAACGCATACTCCGCTTTCTCGCGGGCTGTTCTCGCACCCAGCAGCCACATCATGGCGCTGTAGGCCACGAACACCGCGATCACGAGCAGATATTTTCCCACCATCCCAGCGAGCCAGCGCCGCTGCTTCGCTGTTGTCTTTCTTTTCCGTACCGGTCCGAAAAAAACCGCTTGCCGTGTATTTGTTCCCATGTTATTCTCCTTTTGTAGGCATTCTCATTTGTTCTTCTTTTTCCTGTTCCGCCCCGCTCGTCGGGGCGGTTTTTTTATCCGCACATCCTGCGGGCCAGCGTCGGGATCGTGATCCCTTCCTTGGCGATGCCGTAGATCTTCGCCGCCGTCCTCCGGTCGATGCCGCAGTATTTCCCGACATCCGTCGCCGTCAGCAGCATTCTCCCCGGAAACGCTTCGATCAGGGCTGCAAAGTTGTCCCTGTATTCCGGTTTCTCCTTCGCCATGTCCTTCCCCTCCCGGATCAGAACATGCTCTGCTGCGGCTTCTGGATCTCACCGATGAAGATCCGGCCGCTCTTCTGATCGTACTGGACCGCTCTCCTCTCATCCCTCGTGCTTCCCTTCACGTTATCGGAGGAGCTGATCCCGTAGGATGCCCGGTAATTTACCTGTGGAGTCTGTACGAATACGACCTCACCGTTCTCCGGATCGACCGCTTCCGTGTCCTTCATCTCGATCGTGATGCTCAGTCTGGCCACGCCCGTGTCCGTCCTCTTCCGCTGCATGGTGAGCAGCAGCGCCTGGATGACTTCCTCCAGCGATTGGATCGCCGGCTCAAACAGGGGATCGTTGATGCTGATCTTGTTTTCCATTTCGGCTTTTCCTCTTTTCTTGAATAGTTTTGAGAGTCTTATAAGGGTTCCTTGTCAAGAGGAACCCTTATCGTGGTTGTACCACGATAAGTCCCGTTTCGTGTCATTTCTGAGGATAAAAAAGATCCTCGATTTTCTGGTTATAAAACCGCGCCAGTTTGATTTTTACAGAGTCTCTCGGATTCCTGTCCTCGTTTTCATACATACTCAGAGCAGAAAGCGAAATACCGACAGCTTCACATACCACTTTTCTCGGGATGTTTCCCCGTGCCGCTCTCAGCCTTTCTCCGTATCCTTCCATCATCTCACCTCCCAATTGACACAAACCGTGTCCTATGCTATGTAAAATAACACTCGACACAATTTGTGTCAATGTCTTTCTTTTGTAATATTATTTCTTGTTTTGTAACACGTTTTGTGTTATCTTGATTTCACAGCTCTCTTATGGAAGGAGGAAGAAGCATGACCCACTTCGCAGATGCCTTGCAGTTTCTCCGAAAACGCGCCGGACTCACGCAGGCAGAGCTTGCTAAAAAGGTCGGAATAACAAGAAGCGCTCTCGGTAATTATGAATCCGGCACACGGGAGCCTGATTTTGAAACTCTCGAGGCCTTCGCGGATTTTTTCAACGTCGATCTCGATGTTTTGTTTTCTCGGCAGCCGCTCCTTTCCGGCCTTTCCGCTGAAGAGCAGCAGCTGATATGGAATTATCGGGACAGTTCCGAAGAGATCCGTCTTGCTGCCTTCACCATGCTCCAGAACTCCGCATCCGCTAAAAGGAAGAACGAGGAAGGTACCGTTTCCTCGGCCGGCTGATAAAATAAAAAAGCTCCGCCGAAGCGGAGCAGAGGTTTTCCAATGTTTCAACGAAAATCAGACAATCTGTTTGTCGAGCGCGTGAAGATCCCCGGCACGAAGAAGGTCATCACCTTCACCGGGAAGACGAAGGCCATCGTGAATCAGAAAATCCTCGAATGGAACCGGCAGCAGGAGTTCGGCCTCACCGTCAGCGAAGCGCTGGATCTCTGGCTCGCTCGGAAAGAGAAAGAGGTCTCCTATAAGACCTATGAGGGCTACAAGGCTCCGGCCGGCCGGATCCGCGAGGCCTTCGGTGAGGATTCCATCCGGGATATCACGCCCGCTCAGGTGCAGGCCTTTGTGAACGGGATCGCCGCCCGCGGATACAAGCGCACGACTGTGCAGCGCCCGCTCGATGTGCTGCGCATGCTTTTTGACTTCCTGATCACGATGGAAGGCTCTTCCGTGAAGTTCAATCCCTGCACCGGCGTCCGGCTTCCGAAGGGCCTCCGGCAGGACAGCCGCGACCTCGCGCCCAGGGAAGCGATCGAGATCATCAAGAACAGCCTCGGCCATCCCTTCGGCCTGTATCCCTTCTTCATCATGTACACCGGCATGCGGGACGGTGAGGCGCTGGCCATCACGGATCAGGACATCCGTGACGGGAAGATCTTCGTCAGCAAAAACGTCAGCTGGCAGACGAACAAACCCGTGATCAAGGACCCGAAGACGGAAAACGGGATCCGCGAGGTCATCCTCCTCTCCCCGCTCAAGGCTGCTCTTCCGAAACGCTTCAAGGGATATCTTTTCTCTGCGGACGGAGGGAAGACGCCGCTCACGAACACGCAGTTCCGCTCCCGTTGGAACGGATACTGCCGCGACGTCGGCCTTGCCGAAGCGGAGACGCAGACCCACCGCAGCCCCGGCGCGAACAAACGCATCTATACAAAGACGGTCTGGCACAATACGATCGTCCCGTACCAGCTGCGCCACGAGTTCGCAACCATGTGCTTTGACGCCGGTCTCGATCCTGCCGATACCGCCGACCTCATGGGCCACTCGGATGAATCAACGGCCCGCAGGTGGTATACGCATGTTCAGGATCTCCGCCGCGAGAAGTCCGCCGACAAACTGGAGGAGTTTATCAGCAGGTAAAGAATCAGGTACAGTAACCGCTCTTTCCATTGATATTCCTCGATTCTTAATTCCTTGGTAAGGATGAGGTCGGCGGTTCGAATCCGCCCAGCAGCTCCACCATTGAAAGCAGCGGGATTCCTTGATTTTCAAGGCTTCCCGCTCTTTCTTTTTCCTGTTTTCCTCTTGCATATTTGTACATATTTGTACATCAAAATACATTATTTTAGGTACAGTAACAGGTACAGTGAATTCTTCCCGACAGCATAATTAAAAGCCCTCCCGGAACATCATCGGGAGGGCTTTCTTTATTACTCATTTGTCTTTGCGTGTGATCGTGAGGTCGTGCTCCTTGTAGAAGATCGTGGAGAACGCCTCCAGTGTCGCTGCGAGGAATGCCGCGACCAGGACGATGGTCTGGTTGACCTCGTCACCGTACCCGAATCCCCACACCTTGCAGAGTCCGAGGTACAGCACCCCGATTGCCGGAAGCCAGCGCTGAATCTTATTCAGAATGTCATACACACTGTTGCTCATGATTTACTCCTTTACAGAAAATCGTTTTTGATGAGTCTGTCCTGATAGACTCTCTTGATGTTTGCTATGGCCATGACCGCCTTGTTGTTCTCAAATTCCGGATGCTCTTTGCAGTAATGCTCATACGCATCGACCGCCTCCAGAATGTCATCGAATGATTCTGCCGTGTGAGCCTGGCCCCTGCGGATCTCGTCATTGAATCGGAGAATGTCTCTTCTTGCCATGCGGATGTCGTTCTCCCGGTCTTCCTTGATGTGATGGTCGAGCATGTCCGCCAGTTTATCTATTTTTTTCGCCAGATCATTCATGCCGTCCTTTTTGCTCCATCTTCTCTGTAATAGTGCGAGGATGACCGAGAAGATTCCCTGTGAACCGACGACCAGCCCGAGTATTTGAAGTACTGTCATTTCAAACGCCCCCTCAAATCGTCGATTTTCGCCTGTATTTCGCTTTTTACGCCTTCCCAGTATTCTATGCCGTCTCTGATCCAATCATCGTCCGTGGCAGTGGGAGATGCATGGAATTCATTATAAATCTGCTGTCCGTACTTTGCGCGGGCGTCGATGTTGTTCACTGCGGGCCGCTCGTATTCCGTGCAGATGATCCCTGCAGCTGTCCGGATGTCCTGCGCAGCCTGTACCCGCCCATATGCTGCCGGATAGTCCCGCTTGATCTCGTGCAGAAAGAACTCGACCTGAGCTGCTTCATCCTCCACGCCAACGCCGCGATCGTGGCAATACTGATAGAGGTCCTCTTTCCGCGTGTGGTATGTCCATTGGCAGAGTCCAAAGCCTTTTGCATCAAAAAAACAGTCAGAGGGATAGGTGTTGAACTTTTCCGCGTATACTTTGGATATCGTCCGCGTTGCGGTAAAGTCCCCCTGGACCCGGCATGCTTCGCAGTTCGACTCGGCCTCCATGTTGCCCATTATGCCCGCGACTGCGACATCCGACAGTCCCGCCAGTTTCAGTTTTGCCCAAATCGTTGCTTTACTCATCGCTCAACAGCCCGCTTTCTCTCATGTCATCCTCATCGAAGAGTGCGACCTCTTCCTCGAGGAAGCTCCTCATTTTACCGGATACCGTCTCCGGCGCGAATCCCTCGATCGCGAATCCGTACCGCAGCGGGATCACTGCCTTCTCCGGGATCTTCAGCGCCTTTGCCAGAATCTGCCGGATCTCTTTGTTTTCGAGTGATACCTGCGATTTCATTCTGGATAGACCTCTCCGGTGATCTCCTCATACTCCTCCGCCGTGATCCAGCCCTTCTTCACCATGTTCCGGACGGCCTTCTTCGACCAGGCTCCGCTCTCATAGTATCCCTTGATCAGCTCAAATTTCGGTGAGTGTTCATTCATCCTCTTCTTCCTCCTCTTCGTCTTCAGACGGATCCTCCAGGATTCCCATCAGCATGTTGTAGTCGGTCACAGCCTTGTTTTCCGCTGCCATCGCCACCGCGTTCCTCGCGTCCTGCTCAGCCTTGAGCAGCCTCTGATAGATGTTTGCCATTCTGATACCTCGCTTTCTCCGTATAGTAAAAATGTTTCATCCTTTTCTGCTGGAAGTAGGAATCTCCCCGGTTCGCGTTCGCTTTCCACGCCTGCAGGCTCGCGGCAGCTGTCCCTTCCGGCATCTCTCCGGTCATTTCCCTGTAGATCAGCTTTTTCAGCCTGCGGCGCTGCTTTCCCATCTTTTCGGAGGACATCCTCATGAGGACCTTTCCGCTCTCGGTTATCACAAAACGCCATTGCAGGAATTTCACGCCCTGCCGGATCGGATAGATCGTCGTTTTCCGGTTCAGCTCCAGCCCGATCTCCGTCAGCATGGCCCCGATTTGCTCCTTGCAGGCCTTCAGTGTTTCCCTGCTCTGATGGATCAGGATCATGTCATCCATATACCGGATATAGTGCCGGATCCGCAGCTTCTCCTTTATGTAATGGTCCAGATCATCCAGCACCGCCAGCTCGACGAGCTGCGAGATCTGTGAACCGAGGCCGATTCCCCGGTCCCCGCCGAAGCTGTCGATCACGGTCGCCACCATCTCGAAGGCTTTCGGATCGCTCACGCGCTTCCTGATGGCCTCCTTGGCCACGTCGTGCCTCGTGGACGGGAAGAAGTGATGCACATCGCATTTGAGCACCCAGCCGTCTTTTCCGTGCTTCTGCGTGTATTCCCGGATATGCTTCTTCATCCTCCGGAGAGCGAAGTCCGTTCCCTTTCCCGTCTGGCACGCACAGTTATCGTAAATGAAATGCTCCGAGATATCCTCATACAGGCCGCCCTCGCAGAGGGCCATTTGCACCTGTCTGTCGGTGATCCGCGTCGCCACGATCTCCCGCTCCTTCGGTTCGTGGATCGTGAACACCTGATAAGGACTCAGCCGGTACGTCCCGTTCCGGATCGCCCGCATGTTCTTCAGCGTGTTCTGCGGAGCGTGCAGCTCGTATCCTGTGACGGAATCCTTCCAGCGCACATTTGACGCCGCACGGTTCAGAGCCCGCCTCAGGTTCCCGTATGACATGGATTCATCGAAGTATTCCTTTTGCATAGTCTGCCGAAGCTGATAGCAGGACCATCCCGCGGGATGCCTGCGTCTTCGGCCTTTTCACTCCTTGTTATCAGAGTCAGGAAAATCTCTCCTTGAGAGAGATGCACTGCTTTCCCGTTTGGTACTCGAATCTCACTGTTCTCTCGATCGGCGCGAGCCCGTTGCTATTGTTGGCATTGTTGTTGTTCAGAGCTCCACCATTGCCCGTGTTGCAGATTCGCACATTGTTAGCATTAGAAGCGTTGGGAGTGCGGAGCCATCCCAGTCCACTGCAACGGACGCAAATTTAAAGATTTCCCTGTTTAAGGAACGGCCTGTACATCTCGTTCTGAGATTTCAGCCATGCCTTTGTCATGTTTTGCGTGTCTGTCGCAAGCCCGGCCCAGTATTCCGCCCGGTCATCCGTAATCATGCCCTTGATGTGGCACATATCCACAAGGCTGATCAGATCGTCCAGGTTCCCGATCGTCAGCTTCACCAGCAGCAGCCGTTTCTCCGCATCCGTCTGGTTCTCCACGCGGATAGCATTCGCTGCGAGCATGTTGCTGTGCGCTTTGCTCACCGCATCCCAGATGGATTTTGCAAGGATCCAGCGCTGCGCTTTCGGAAAGATGTTGTTATCCTTTACCCGGTCATAGGTGTACGAGATCAGGATCCGCATGTTGTTGATGCATTCCAGCTTCCCGTGTTCCCGGTCGTTCTTTCTGACAGACATGTTTTCCTTTCTCTGCCCTAACGGGCAGATTGTAGATTTTGGTGCCTATGGCACCAAAATTGCAAGCGGCGCGAGCCCGATGCTATTGTGGGCATAGCCGTTGTTCAGAGCTCCACCAGTGCCCGTGTTGCAGAATCGCACATAGTTAGCATAAGAAGCGTTGGGAGTGCGGAGCCAGTAGGATGTTGGCGAGGCCGCTTTCTCCGCGTACATCAGCTTGTCGGCATCTGTTGTTCCGACCTCCGCATAATACGGAAACTGTGTCTCGTCGTTCTCGTTCGCGTTCTCGTTGGAGCCGTAGATCTCTTTCCTCGACGCCAGCCAGATCCTGCCGGTGTGCGTGATCTTTTTGTTTTTCTCCACCGGCGGGCACTCGTACACGGTGTTCGTCAGGTTGTCGATGTCCGCCAGGCCGAGATGCGCCCGGAACTCCTCCGGGAATCCGCCCAGGAAGCCGACCGTCGCCGCCCCGAAGTTCGAGGTCATGGTATCGAACGGTGTCTGCGGCGTCCAGTTCTCCCGCATGTTCCCGATCGTGTTCAGCCATGCGAAGTTGTTGCTCTCCGCCTCGTTGTTGCTGCCGTAGCTGACGCGCTGCGGATGGTTCTGCCAGCCGCCCAGGTCCACGGTCGCGGATCCGTCCCCGCTCGCGATCTCGTACTCTCCTATCTTCGTTACACAGGTCTGATCCGTCCAGCACTGCACCTTCAGACTCGTCAGCGCCGTGTTCTGATACCCGCTGATTGTCAGGCAGGCCCCCACCGGCAGATCCGCCGTCGGTGTGAAGTGGTAGGTCCCCGTCGGCCAGCTGCCGTATGCAATCACGACTTGGAACTGCACCACCGTGTTTGCCTGGATCGCCGTCTCCAGCGGCGGGAACGGGGATTCCGGCCGGTCGTACTGGAATGACGCGGCAGATGTGCCGCCGTTCGCGCTCAGCAGATACTTCGCCTGGATCGTGCAGGTTGGTTTCGTCGGATCGCCGTGCACCTTGTCCACATTGCACCGGCGCGTGATGAACGTGATCAGTCCGTCCGTGTTCCCGTGCGTCGCGTGCGGGACCGTGAACTCCACGCCGTCCGGGATCGTCTTGCCGGCCGCCAGCTTCGCCACGATCTTCTGCCATGTCCAGTCCGAAGAAGCCTCGGCCCACTGATAAAGCCAGTAATCAATCCGATCATGCGGCTCGGGCAGTTCCACCTCTTCGCCGCAAATTGCTGCAAGGTAAAATTCGGCCCGATGCTGTGGTGCGGGTATCTCAACATCATCTCCGGCAATCTTCGCCAGATAATACTCGATGCGGTACATCGGCTCAGGTGTCACAATGTCCGCCCCGGAAATCCGCTCAAGGTACATCTCGATGCGGTCCCTTGCCTCATACGGGCAGTCTGTGCTGTTGACTATCGCGTCCAGAAAATACTCGACCCGAAACTGCGGAGTCAGTTCAAGTTCGTCCATGTGGTGTCCTCCTTAGTTGAGCCGCGCCCAGTGAGTGAGCCGGACCGGCTGGATATTATCAACGGCTTTGCCGTAGCATGTATAGATACAGAGCCCGCGCGTCATGCCGATATGGGCCGGCGTCTGGTCGGCCATGAAGAGCCTGTTGCCTCCCTCCGACAGCTGTATGCTCCCGATTTCCGACCGGTCGCACTGGTATATAACGCACTTCCCGCCGGACCATATGAAGGCCTTTGTCTTGCCCACCTTCGCTTGGTTCAGCCGCGAGAAGCCCGCTTGCCCGTTGTGGTCGGCAATCACAAGCATGTCGCCCCACCTGATCAGGACGGCTGAGTCGGGCCGGTCAATGATCTCCTGCCGGTTCGGTCCTTCATATGCCGGCACACCGATACGGAGCGATGGAATCAGCAGATAGCCCGTCATAGGGCCGTCTCCGTGTAGGTAAAGTCGGCATAGTACCATTCTCCGTACTCATCCATCTCGATGCGGATTTTCTTTACCTTGCCGTCCGTGATGTTCACGAACTCGCCCGCCGTCATGTTCGTCTGTGTGTCATCGTCATACCACTTTTCAAGATTCTGTAGACGATACACCTCATATCCGCCTCCGTTTTCGTAGACAGCTTCTGACGGATAGACCCATAGCTGAAAATCGGATCGCCTTGAGTTGAATAAGGGATCGAGCCTTGTAATCTCATAATCTTTGACCGTGTAGCTATTGCCTGTTGCCACAAGCCGAAGCGTGTCTATGGGATAGTTGCCACCGTAGGTCGATTCGCCCCCTGTACTACCGCAACCACCAGACGCAAGCAGGGAAAACGTGGTTGTGGCAATTTTTACACCATAGTTCCCCGCACTCGTGAATGTGCGCTTCGTGAACGTGATATGATACTCGTTAACACTCGACAAGTTGTACATCGAGTAATTGTGGTTGACAATAGCGACCGCAAAACCTCCCGCATCAATAACCGCCTTGACTTCTTGATATGTCTTATCTGCTGTCAGCGAATACGGTTGTGCAGAGTATGTGAAGTTAACGACCACAACATTCCCGCCGCCACCACCGCCGTCTTCCCACTCGGCATCATAGTCCTCATTGCTCTGCTTGGTCAGCACCTGCCCGGCTGTACCGCCCGCAGGAATGCCGACCCCTTCGCGCACGATGTTGTTCATGGCGCTGATCAGGCTGTCGATCGTGCTCTGCTCTGCCGGTGTCGGCTGGATGTCGGAACGCTCGGGCCGTGAAATGACAGGGATGCCGATCTGCACCACCGTGTTCCAGGACTCCTCACCCGTCTGGAGGTACAGATAAGCCGTGATTGGGATGCCCGTCTGGATCAGCTCGTCCGGGATGATGACGCCGTCAGCGCCGCCGACCATCGTGATCGTCTCGCTGTCGCCGAGGTTACAAAAATCGACCTGGTACGCTTCGGGGAGATCCACGCCCTCGATTTTCAGATACTGGACCAGATCGCACTCGAATCTTGCGGCACATGCATCAGCCACGGCCTGTGTCGAGCCCGGCAGCATCGTCACTGTAATCGTGTTTGTTCTCATTTCGTTTTATTCCCCTTTGTTTCGATTTGGTCCCATAGGTTCTGTATGCCCGTCAGCTCGCGCCGGGTGATAAAGCCGAGGCTGTAGGTGCTTGCCGACTTTTCGACCTTGATATAGTCGCCTCCCTCAAGATAAGGAAGCCCGCGGCCCTCAACGCTGATCTCGTCCGAGATTAGGTTCTGCACATATGGAACGAACTGACCCGTCAGGAATGACTTAATGTCTGCCGCCGTCCCGATAGCCGGAACGACCATGTTTTCAGACATATCATAGACACCAGTCCCTGGGCCAAACTGGAATATTACTCCTGTTTCGCTGTCGCCGACTTTAGCCTTGAAGAATACCGTGCCGAGCTTCGCGCTGTTCGCTTGTATCGAATATTCAGAGTAAAGGCTCGCATCGATCGTCTCCTGCACGCTTGACGGGTCCAGCCGTAGCAGTTTGACCGGCCCGTTGCGGCTCGGGACCGCAAAGTAAGCAAAGGCCTCAAGGTAGTCGTTTATCAGTTTCCGCATATCATAGGACCCCGTCCAGGAGGAGACGCCGATCTCGTTCCCGTTCGGTTCAAAGTAGAGCCGGGTTGTTGCAAGAGGGTAGCCGCTCGGCATGGAGTAAGACCAGCCGCCGGTTTGTCCGGTCACGGAATCCGTGAAGGTCTGACTCGTGCGGGCTGTCACGTTCTGAACAACAAAGCGGTAACTCTTCGGGAAGTACACATTCCCATAGCAGTAACTGCTCTGTTCTTGGTTGTTTGGGTTGAGTATGCCGTAACCGTAGTAGGCGATGAAACCTTTCACGCCGCTGTCGATATCAACAAAGCCATAGGACTCCTGCAGCGTGCTCGCGTCTGCAGCTGTGCGGCCTTGATATTTGACATACGGGTAAAGCATGTTATAAGCGCCGCCGTGTGCCGCATACTTGACCCCGTCATAATACTGGACCTGCTGGGCGACCAGATCGCGCAGTTCTTTGATGCTGTTGACATACACATTCCGCGTGCCACCCACTTTTATCGGCTTCGTGAGGTCAATGTTGAGCCCCGTCAGCACAGTGTCGAACCGGCTCAGCCAGTCACGGATGTTTGCCTTGTTGTAGGACGATGCGCGGATGTAGTTGGTCGGTTGGTTCGTGAAAGTATAGTTCAGCTCTGTGAGGTCAAATGCCATTTTCAGCGTCTGCCCGCTCGTGTTGGTAGCTGTGAAGCTGAGCCCCGTGAAGGTCTCCGAGTTTCCGCCTGCGTACCCGATGTTGTGGCGGGTCAGCCCCGCATCGATCAGTATCTGCTCGTTATCGTGCGCGAGCTGGGACAGCACAAGCGGAACAACGAGTGGCTGATAGGTGTAGCCCTCCGCGAAAAGCGGCAGGGCCAGTTTGGTCTGCTCGTAGATGTTCGGCTCATCGAATTGCCCGAGCGTGATGGCCTTGACCTTCCGGTGCACGTTTATGCGGTCCTCGTCCTTCGGGCAATCGTACACACGGAACCGCCCGAGTTTGACGCGGAAGTATGCCACACTGCCCCAGCGCTGGACCGTGCCGTCCCATGTGCCAGCCTCTATCTCGGCTATCTCTGCCGCAGTCAGATCGTTGATGTTCACCTCGACATAGACATCTATGATGTAATCGGTCAGCCCGCCGACTCCGACTGTCTCAAACTCGATTAGGGAGTTCTCAGCCAGCCCGAAGGAAAGAAACTCCTCGGAGCAAATCGACTCAGTCAGTTTCACAGAATCGGCAACGAGCTGATTGTTGGCGATGCGGTCCCGCTCACCGTTCGGAAAATATATCTGGAAGAATTTCTTTACACTGTCACGCTTGAAGCGGTCTTTTACCTGTGTCGGAATGTTCAGCATGTCATAACTCCGTAACCGTCAGCTCCTGTGTGATCCACTGGCGTCCGTCTACAAGGTCCCACTTTGCCGAGCCGGTGGGTGTCATATATGCGCGGTAGGTCTGCGTTGCTGTTGCGCTGCCGGCATTGTTCACCCAGCTTTCGACATTGTAGAAGCCTTTAAAATTCTGATAAGTCCCGCCCGGATCCTTCTCTGTGCTCAGAGCCGTGAGGAAAGCGTTGTAATCGGTTTCCGTTTTGAACCCCGCGACTATTTTGCCCTGTCTGCGGCTCCGCGAAACATCCCGGTGCAGGTTGTAGTTGCCATCCAACCACTCGGTGTACTCATCGACTGCGTTGATGTCAAAGTCCTGGATCTTGATGTAAGGGGTCAAATCGAATGACCCGAATTTAAAAAATACTCTGTCCGGCATCTGATCACCTCGCCATGCTCAGCGCATTGTAGCCGGTGGCCTTCGTGCGCGTTTCGTTCGTGTTCTTAACGATGCGGAAGATGCGGTTGGTATCGGCCTCAATGACCACCTTCGGCTCCCATCTCTGCATCGCCGCCAGGATCCTGTCGATGTCGCTCCGGGTAGCGCCTGTTGCAGCCGCGCCGGATGCCGTGATGCCGCTCATGCCGTTTATAGCCGTGTCAGCCATGCCGCGGATGGCGCTCTGCACATCGTCTGTGCCGTCCTCGATGCCCAGCGCCGCGCCGGCCGGAATCATCGCGCCGACCTCGTCACGGAATACGGTGGACGGGGATGCGATGCCGAGCCAGGACTTGACACCGTTCAGCGCATTGGTCACGAGGTTTTTAAGGCTGTCCCAGATGAGATGCCCAAAGGCCGCGATGCCCGCCACAATGCCGTGGATGATGTCGCGCCCAAGGGAGAGCCAGTCGACATTAGCAAAGGCCTGTTTTACTGCGGCGAAAATCTCCGGGATCTTCTCGATCAGCTTCGGTATGGCCTCGATCAGACCGACCGCCAGCTTGACGATGATCTCAATGCCCGAGGCAATCATCTCCGGCGCGTTGTCTATGACCGCATCGACCAGTCCCATGATGAAGTCCGGGATCTGTGGTGCTATCGTGCCAAGCATGGAAAACACATTCTGCACAAACGCACCGACCGCGGTGCTCATGTTCGACAGTGCCGCATCGAGTCCTTCGCCGGTTGTCAGCGCCGCCATGAGGTTGGTCCAGCTTGCCTTGAGTGAGCCGAAGGAACCCGTCAGCGTGGTCTGCGCTTCAGAAGCCGCCACGCCCGTGAGTCCGAGTTCTCCCTGGATGACATGAATGGCACTGTACACATCACCAAGGTTGTCGATGTTGTATTCCACGCCGCTGATGGCCTGCGCGTCCGCGAGGAGCCGCTCCATCTCTGCTTTCGTACCGCCATAGCCCAGTTTGAGGTTGTCGAGCATAGTATAGTTCTGCTTCGCAAATCCTTGATAGGCAGTCTGCAGCTGCGTGATATCGGTGCCCATCTTCGCGGCATTGTCGGCCATGTCCATGATCGCCTGATCAGCCGCCATCGCAGACTTGACTGTGTCGCCGCCGAAGGCCTGCTTCAATGAAGCGCCGAAGCTCACCGCCTGCTCCGCGTAGTCATTCATGCTGATTCCAGCCGTGGCCGCGTTCGCTGCGAACTCTTTCATCATGCCGGAGCTGTCCGCGTAGATGGTGTCGAGACCGCCGAAGCTCTGCTGCAGCGCTCCGCCCGCCTCAAAAGCATCCTTGACTATCTTCCCGACAGCCGCAACAGATACGACTTTACCGAGCCCGCTCAGGAGGCTCGAACCGAGGTTTTTACCAGCGACTTCTCCTGTGTCGCCGCCAAACATTTTCCCGATCTCGCCCTCAATGCCGGGTGCTTTCGGGACTATATTCACATAGGCATTTCCAAGGCTTTCAGCCATTTTCTGTGCCTCCGTTCAACATAGAATTGTGCCACCGCTCAAAGTCGGCGGCTGTATTGAATCTCGCGGTCGCGTTCTCATCGTCCGCGCCGCTCAATATCTTCGCCAGACTCTTTGGCCTGTTCTTGCCCTTCTGCCCGTTCTTGGTGTTCAGCCACAGCAAGAGTGTCGCTGCATCGGCTATCACCGCACGGAGCATGGTATCAACGCTAAAATTAATGCCGGCCTCTTTCAGCCGGATCCGTGAGTTTGGCCCCAAGCCCGCCGCCAGCGTAGCCGCCAGCCGTGCCGGAAGCTCGCGGTAGTTTAAAACATGGTAGGTCTCGGCAAAGTCACAAATCAATGCATCCCTGTCGAGGCCCACCATGCGGGCGAGGCCTGTTATTTTTTTGCGTCTTCCGCGCCCATCATTTCCTTGAGAGCCTGCTCCAAGTCCGCTCTGGGCACGCGGCCGCCTTCGTGGTTTTTGCCGATGTGTTCATAGAGTGCCTGCTTCATCTCTTTCCCGAGCATCATCTCAATCAGCTGAGAGGTCGCATGAATCTTCTCAAATGCTTCGGTGTTCGGGTCAATAGCAATCGCAAGCACATCCACAAACCGCATGTCATCCAGTCGGGCCTCATCGTATTCATACGCAAAGCCCGTTGATGTTGTTCCTCGCTTCATCTCCTCGCCCTCCTGTTCTTATCAGGTCGAAACAGCCGCTGTCTTGATGTACTCGTAATGAGTATTGCCGCTCGCATCCGGCATGGCCGCAATCGTGATCTCGTAGCCGACAGCCTCATCATCCTTGTAGGTGATTTCGCCGACTTCTTTGATCGCGCCGCAGGGAATGACGATACGCTTGAGCGCACCGCCGCGCATAGCCATGTCGATGACAAAGGCCTGCTCCGGGACCTCGGTGCTGTTCGCATTGACCGTGATGGTGCCGGTGCCGGTGGTCACGTTGGAGTCGCCATAGACGGTGCCCAGCACGTTTGCATTCAGCGCTTCGATTAGCGTGAGCGTGAACTCATCCGACTTGCTGGTCTGCACGGACAGGACCTTGTCGCCGCCCCATGCATAAATGTCATCGCTCTCGGGGGTGTTGTTGTTGACAACGCCGTCCTCGGAGACATAGCCCAGTGCTTTGAACCCGGATGCAAGAGCCGCGTCTGCGGTTGTCGGCAGTGCCAGAGAAGTCGCCCCGCGGAACACTGCGCCCGATACCTTGGGCTTACCGGTGGTCACATTGGTTGTCACATTGGTAGTGGGCATTTTTCCACTCCTTCCTTAGTTTTAGAGAAAATACACGACCTCGAAAACCGCCTGATACCGCGGCGTCTTGGTCGCAAGGTCTGTATAGTTATAGCTTGCCTCAAAGCCGCACCGGCTGATGTGTCCGTCTTCCACGGACTGCTCCATCGCCGCTATGACTTCTTGGCACAGGCGCCCGGCTTCCGCTCGGGACTCGGCCCACATCTGGACAGCCAGAGTGGCCGTTCTGATTTTGTTTGTTTCGCTCGCGCCGGTCTGCTCAACAGTCACGAACCGCGCCGGCATGGGTGTCGGAACATCGCCGCTCACTGGCACCGTCAGCTGCTCAGAGAGATAACCGATATAAAATTCTTCGATTGTCATATCTTTGTACCTCCGGCTGCCTTCAGCAGCGTGTTGTTCTGATTGTTGTCAACCACTGCCTTCCGCGAGGCCGTCCTCACGCTTGTGATGCCGACAAAGCTGATGGGGTGCGCTGTTTCTGCTTCGTAACCATCGCCGGCCGTTCTGGCCATAGCGACAGCCGCCTTGTTCAGCACGCCGCACATTTCTGCCGACTTCATGAGTGCATTCAGCCCGCGGATGTTCAGCTTAAACACTTTAGGCATAGCGCTCCACCCGCACTTTCTTGTGCCACGGGGTGGGGATGTTCGCCTCGATGCCTTCAATCGTGAATCCAAAGGTTCTGAAGGTCTCGCCGAAAAACTCCACCTCGGTGTCCTCCCAGTTGTGCGTGTCGCCCTTCGGGATGCCCAACATGAAAACAATGTGCTTCCCGTAAAGCTGTATCGCATCGGTGACTTCCTCGGTGGTGGGCTGACCTATCAGCACGTTCTGGACCGTCTCGGTCGTGTCTGTGTAGATAGGATTGTTGAGAGAATCGTAGCCGCTCAGCGTTTTGATATGCAGAAGAACAGGAGCGCCCCTCATGAGACCACCCCTGTCAACTGCTGGACCGGAGAATAGGACCCGACCTTGTTCCCCATGCCCAAAATCTGCTTATCAAGTTTTGAGAGGTAGATCTCGCCGGTGCTGCCGCCGCTGCCGATCGTCCAGCTCTGCGAATAACCGAGGCCGCTCATGCTTCCCTGGGACGCGCCCATAGGCACACCAGACTGGCCTCCGTCTCCGAGCGCCCGCATGACCATGCGAAGGCTGACCACCCGCTTGGCATCCGCTGGCGCGTTCGGATTTGCGCTGTCGATAATGACCGCCGCATCATCCAGGAGGGCTTTGGCGACTGCTTCCTCATCGGCAGACAGGTCGCGGGTCAGCCGCTCCGCTATGGCCTCAACCTTTGCATAAGCCATCCGCTCACCTCATTTCGTGGTTTTCTTGGTGGTTTTCTTAGGAGCCGGTTTCGGTTCCTCTTTCTTCTCGACAGGAGGGGGCGGGGCGAATGACCACCCCGCCTTTAAGTATTCGTCAACTCGCGTTTCGTGAACCCATACTCCTGCCGTCCCGTTGACGAGCCGGATCATTAGGCTGCCGTGGTCGCACCGAGGAGGAGGTTGAAGCAGTCGACGACCGCACGGAAACCGACCTCGATCTCGGCACGGACTGCGAACATGTTGTGCTCCCAGAGGTTGACCTGGGCGGAGTTGATGGTCAGACCGGTCTGATCAGCGAAGTCGATCTTCACGCCTTCAACGATGCCATACATGGCCTTGGACCAGTCACCGGCGACACCAACGATGGCCGGAGTGCCTGCGCCGGTTCCGACAGGAGCTGCGCCCGCTTTGTACAGACCACGGCCTTCGATAGCCTGCTGGCCGAGGATGCGGCCGAAACCGCCGTTGACAGGATCCGTGAAGATGGGAGTGCCGGTGGAGGTCACTGCGCCCATCAGGAGGCCAATGCCGGCGGAGGAGAGCCCGTAGCCGTTCAGAGCGCCGCCGTGTGCAGCGATGTCTGTATAGGAGGCAACGAGGTTTCCGTATACAGTTTCGCCCACGCCGGGAACGAGGCCGAAAGCGGAGGCCTCAGCGAAGTTGTCGAAGTTCTCGCCCGGTTTCTCGATCGCACCGATGACGGTCTGATCGAACTTGATGGCCAGAGCGCCGGGGAGACGGTCAACGATGGCATCATAGAGAGCCGCCGCGTCTCTGCGGAACTCGTTGGAGAACGGAACGATGACGGCCAGCTTGTAGGCCTGCATCAGCTTCGTAGCGAGGGAGGGATTGCTCACGGCCTTCGCGCCAGTTTCGGCGACCCATGCGGCATCGGGGTCCCCAGTGATCACTGGGATGGAGAGGCCACGGCCGGGAAGTGCTACTTCACGGGCCAGAGCCATGACAGCGGAAGATCCGCGGACCTTCTGCAGGACTTCCTGGGATACTTCAGCAGGAAGGGTGATGTTGCTGCGGTTGGTGTTGATTCCAGACATTTTTATTTTTCCTTTCTTTAATCAGTCGCCCAGCACCTTGCTTGCGTATTCAGCGAACTGCTCCCGCGCTGAGGTGCCGGATTTGCCCCCGGTCTCGCCCGCGTCCCGGACTTTCGGATAACCGGAACCCAGCTGGGCAAAGCCGAGGATGTCATCAGCCTGTTTCGCACAGGCTTCTTCGGTTTCCCCGGTCAACAGGTGTGCCGGGACCTTCTTCTCTGCGGAGACTTTCTCCCGCATCGTACGGATCTCATCTGCCTTTTTCATGCCGGCAAGCTCAGTTTCGAGCTGTCCGATCCGACTCTGTGCGGTGGCGAGTTCCTCCGCATGGTCCCCGCCCTTTTTGAGGTTTTCGATCTCGGTCTGAGCCGTGGCCAGCTGGCTCTTGAGATCATCGGCTTCCCCTTTAGCCTTGTTGATGTCCGCGCCGTTGAGGTCCATGATCTTGCTGATCTGCTCATCGGTCGCATCGGGGAAAAGTTCCTTGATGTCTGTGCGCTTCATGTTTTCCTTTCTCAGCTACGCTTTTTACGGGGTTGCATCCCTGCTGTCTGCGTTTTACGGCCGCCGCCAATTATCAACCGCCTCACGGCGAATGATTCGATTTAAGTGCCTCTTTGAGTTCTTCAACGAGATCCTCATCTTCCCAGAAGTATGCCCGCGTCAGGTACCCACGCCACTGGCTCAGGATGCTGCCGCCAATGAGGTAATCAACATGGTCAACGAGGCAGGGTTTTGCGTTTATAACGGTGTCATACGGGTGCCGGCGATCCATGAAGATGGTAAAAAGGGAATCGTCCATTTTCCCTGTCGCAACCATCCAAGCTATGCTGTTATCGTGCTTCGCTTCGGTCTCAAACCAGTCCGCGCACTCCCGTGCATAAGCATCCGGTATATAAATGCACTGGAAGCTATGCCAGGCGGACGGAAGGTGAACCTCACCGCTCTGGAGTGGATCGTCAGTAAACTGTTCATTGCAGAACCCGTATACCACTTTTCCACGCTCGAGAGCCTTACACCGCTCGGCAAAGTCCCGGCAGACTATGACATCATCCTGAATGTGCCATGTACCGCCATCTCCGGTACGAGCTGCAAAACTGTTCATGCACGAAACAAGGTTTCCGTCTCCGGTTTTGTCGTTCCAGATCTCCGGCTCGATTCCCTGCGCCCGCAAAGACGGCACAAGGAAGTTTTCAACATAAGGCATCCGTTTCGGACACGCATGGATCAATACGTTCATGTTTATTCCCTGTATTTGTTCAGGTAGTCAACCCGTACCATGTTCGGATTGGTCCACCAGTCGTGGTACCCGCAGAAATGGACGATTGCAGGGTTTGCCGTGTATCCGGTCGACATGTTCTCGTTGAACCGAAGCGGGACCACCGCAGCTTTGTCGCGCTCAATCCCGTATTTGTTCCAGGCATCCTGATCAGCAAAGGGCTGCTTGACTTCAATGAGGAACCGTGCCATGACATCCTCGATCTTGTCCTCTCGCATCTGTTTGAGGTTGATGACCGAGACGCCCATGTTGTAATACACGTTTCCAAAAAGCCGCTCTCTTCCGTGATGCGCGATGTATTCCGGCACCGATGCGAACCACTTGCCATCGATCGGGATGTTCCACATGTCCTCCAGGCTGTCGCAAATGATGGTGTCGATGTCGAGGTGAATCACTTTGTCGAGATCCGGCAGCAGGGTCGGATAGTACACTTTCAGCAGATTGATATACCCGCCAAACGGGTTCTCGATGTTCACGCTGTGGTCAAACATGTGCTGATCGCTGATGTTGATGATCGTGCACGGCATCGGCAGGTCGAACGGCAGCTCGTCATGCTCAGCCAGGATGTACACATTTGCATCCGGGTTCGTTGCCGCCAGCGACCGGAGCGAGGGGAGGATCCACGGATAAACGTGGTGTGTCATTGCGTAGACGATATTCATACATTCATTTCCTCAGCTGCCGAGCTTTCCCGCTCTTTCCGCTTTTCGTAGGCATCCCTCTTCTGCTCGTTTATTTCTTCGGCGTTCTCTGCGTAGAAGTCCCGCCGCATCGAGTTGAGTTTCTGATGCCAGTTGGACCCATCCGCATCGTCATACATCTCGCGGTATTTGGCCGGATCATATCCTTTGACTCCGCTTGAGGTATCGAACCGCACGCCATAGGTGCAGTCACAGTTTGCATGGATATGTGCCGCCTGTCCGTTTTCAAGTCCGGCGCCGCCGCTCATCCAGCCATTGGAAGCCAGCATGATGCAGAAGGCACAGGTGTCGCCGTGCGGGATCCATGCATACTGGGCATGGTCGCGGATCGCGTTCTGCAGGGTGGTGTTGACGCCCGCCTTTTTCACGAGCCTGCCGACAGCTTCAGAAATGATCTCCTCGTTGCCGGTCTTGGCTGTTCCGACCACCGTCTTGGCGACCTCGGAAATATCGGGAGTCGGTGCGGGGACTGCCGGCGGTACTCTGACCTTTGACAGCCGTGCTACATCGTCATACATCTGGGCCGCAAGCTCCGCCGCGGCATCGCCAAACTCAGCCGTGACTCCGTATGCAAAGTCGATAAAGAGATCCAGCTCTTCCCGTGTCTGGGGGACTCTGTACTTCTCGATGTACTTCCGAATCTTATCGGCAGCCGCATCGTTTACCTCGCGGAGCTGGTAAATGTAATTGCTCCAAAAGCTGGCCGGCAGTTCCATCAGATCCCAAGCTCCTCAAGTACCTTCCTGCCTCGCGCCCTCTGCTCCTGTGCCTTGATGCGCCGGATCTCCGCCTGATCGAACCCAAGCATCTCGAGATATACATCCGTCTGGGCGAAGGACGGGCGGCTCGAGGCGATTTTCACCGCCGCGTCAGCCGTGACCGCTACGCTCGGCATAGCAGGGTTTTTAAAGTGGGCCAGCAACTCGCGGGTCTCTTCCGGCAGCTCCTCCATCGTTGTGTCGTTCGCGATGGCCAGCGCCATGAGTGCGATGGTGCGGAGTGAACCGGCGTTCCCTTCGTTCAGTTCCTGCGCTTTGGCAACCAGTGTCTGCGACTGTGCAAGGATGGCATCGGAGCTGGTTGGGTTGGCGTCATTTATCACGCCCGTGTCCGTAACGGTCAGGCCGGTCGCCGCGGAGAACTGGGCCGACAGGATCCGCATCATGTTTACATGCGGGGTGATGTTGCCCTGAGCGAGCTGTCCGAAGGTCGGCTTCTCGCCCGTCTCGGGGTTTGTAGTGGATGCAATGATCGAACCGACATAGGTCTGGAACCGCTGATTTATCAGCTGATCATACTGGTCATCCGTGACACCGAGCAGATATTTCTGCGGGGCTGTGGCGAACTCAAGCCCGATGCTCGCGTTGGCGACCGTGCGCACATAGCCTTGGATCATCCGCCTCACCCTGTCCTTCAGCCGTGACTGCCCGAATGGTTTGGCGCTTGTAGCATCCCACACGAGTGGCTCCATAAGCGGGCGGCCCATCTTGTGGGGATGTTCTTCAGCTCTCCAGTAGTCGCCGGTCCGCTCCAGAACCCACACCGCCGTGTCCGTGTAGAGGTTTATAAGGCTCGGGCTCCAGTTCTTCTTGTCGTTGTCCGGCGCTTCGTCAATGATCGCGAAGCCGTAAGCAATGCGGCCCTTGTCGCCATCCCAGCGAGCCGCGGCAGTAGCTGGGGAGTGGAAACGGATCTTCGCGCCGCCTGCCTTTTCGTCTCTCGACAGAGTGCCAAACGTGCACCCGAATTTCAGCTCATCCCGCGCCGCTTTTTTGTACGAAAAAATCAGCTGATTCTGCTTAACGATGTTGTCGAGCTGTTCGTTGCTTTCGCCCGTTTCAGTCACAAATCCGTCAAACATGGACCGAGCCGCCAGCACATCGACCGCATTGGCGCCCCAGGAGCACCCGATCTGCAGGTTTCTGATGCCATTCGGCAGCGCGAGCCCCAGATTGACCTCGCTCAGCGGAATGTTGCCGGAGTAATACCGCTCTTTTGTTTCATTTCTCGGCTTGTGGGCCTTGAAAATATCGAGCAGGTCCGCAAAGATGGCCGCAACATCTGCCGGGAGCCCGATGACGTTCCTGGGATTGATTTCAAAATTCATCCGATTCTCATCCTCCTGTTAGGATCTCGCTTTGATTTCTTAGCCCCCCAGAGTGCGAGGGCCGCCGCTTCTATAAGTGCCGAGTTCTCTCCTCCGAATGTCCAGCCGCCCGCGATTGGTCTCCGTGTCGCATTCACCGCGCTTTCACGCATATCGTTCTGCCCTGCGAACCATGTCACGCTCCTCTCCGAGATCATGTCACAGAGCGTTCCGGCCGCTTCGACGATGTTTCTCCCGGTCGGCCGGATTATGCTTCCCTTGGCTTTCCACTCTTCCGCGATCTTATCAACAAGCACATCCGCGCCGTTCCTGCCGTCGATCACCACGCAGCATGCTCGGCTCTTTCGCTGGATCAGCCAGTCCGCCAGCCACTGCGTCCCTTTTCCGGTCGGCTGCCGGTCTATGATCGATATCCTTGCCGGTCCTTCCGCAGGGATGACCGCGCCGCACAGGATCACTTCCGATGCGTCTGCCGTGAATTTCACGCCGTATGCTGTTTTCCCTTCCGGCTTCAGTTCCGTGCTCCGACATGCATCCCATGCTTTTTCCGGTATGGCCGGCTCGGCTTTCCTCTCCAGGATCGGGGACCACCATCCGAGCCGCTCTCGGGCAAATCCGTCTCTTGACATAGCCCTGAATTCTTCCTCGGTGAAGTCTTCGGTGAGTCTTTTCCCAAGAGCCGGGTTCGTCATGTACCAGATGGACTTTTCTTCCGCCTTGATCTCGCTCGCGGATTCCGCTTTGATGCTCCACTCATGCCATGCGTCATGCGGTCCCGGAGCCTGCAGACAGATTTGCCGCCTTCTCCGAAATACTTCCCCTGGGCAGTTCGGATATGGCGGCGTGCCTGCGTATATGATTTGCCTTGTTCCGGTGGCGCTGGCGGACAGCGTCGCTGTGATTGCTTCGACCTGATCGTCTGTGAGCTCCTGTGCCTCGTCGTACACCACGACGGATATCCCGTCAAATCCTCGGGCGGCCTGCCGGCTTCTGGCGGAGTATTCGATGCTCCCGCCGTTCACCAGTTCGATGCATTCTTCGCCGTTCGTGTATCGGATCGTCTTGACGATGTCCTGCATCTCCGGATATCGCTTGTCGGTGAAGATCGCCGCAAGCCGTCGAAAGCTCTTTTTTGACGTCTTCACCTGATGTGCTGTGTGGAGGATCTTTTCCCCGAGGACTGCCGCTCCGAAGAGCTCCCTAGCTTCGATAATGACGTTTTTCCCGTTCTGCCTCGGCACGGAGATCCCTCCGCTCGTCATCGTGTATCCGCCTTTCGCGTTTTTCCCCAGCCAGCAGTCCAGGACGAGCTTCTGCCAGTCATCCAGGTCACAGCTGTAGGCTGCCATCAGCTCCGCTGCATCCGGTCCGTCTGAGGACTTTCTCCTCGGCTCGATCCGGATCCGGGGCTCCTGTGATCCGATCATCCCGCGTGTCTCCCCCGGATCATCTGAAGGACGTTCGTCTTCGCCTCATCCTGTTCCCCGATGTTATCAAAGGCCTCACGGTTCAGCTTCCTCAGGCTCTTCGGCGTCAGGCCGAGCGTCTCCCTGTGCTGCAGGATCTCCGCTCTCGTCTTCCGGATCTCCGTGAATATCGGCTCCGTCACACTCGGAGCCTGTCCCGGCTTGGCCGTCTTCTTCCAGGCCTTCTTCATCCGGCTCAGTTCCCGCTCCAGCTGGGCCAGCGTGCTGATCTCCGGATCGAAGGCTTCGTCATAGATCCCGAGGCGCTTCATCTGGGCGGTATAGTTCTGCTCGCGCGTCATGATTCTTGCCTCCGATCTTCGCGTGCGTTTCCCGCGCGTTCTTTGATTTATTTACTTCTCTCTCCCCCGGAAATTTTTCTCGGGGGTATTT
>UZAT01106647.1_pt1 | contig 29392 bp, 50 predicted proteins | sample 2160861 | NCBI WGS metagenome assembly UZAT01 (sample SAMEA5138306, study PRJEB28736) | viral metagenome | reverse complement strand
TGGACTTCCAGCGATCTTCCTTGATGTCGGGACACCGAAGCAGAAGCCACACTTCTTCCGCTATTATGCGGTGGAGAATAACCGACAACGTATCGAGAAAATCCAGCGGAATACACTTGAAGAAATCTTGGGAGGGTTGAAGTGATGCAGGAACTTTTAGGACTATTCGACGAAATGGGCTATCCGCACTATCGTCAAGGCTCAATAGCGGACGACGACTACGACCCTTCGTTCTTCACCTTCTGGAACATCGACACTCCGCAGGATGCTCACTATGACGGCAAGTTGGTGCGATACCATGAGTATGTACAGGTTGGGTTCTACACCAACGACGCAACAAAAATTTACTCGGTGATGGATGACTTCATCGGGAAGGCGAAGTCAAAGGGCTTCGTCATCGCGGGGATGCCGCGAGATGCAAATGCGGACAAGGACAACTACTTCGGACGCCTTTGCTATATCAGAATTATTCACAACTCAAAGGAGGGCTAACACATGGCTATGACCTACAACGAATACAGAGGTATTCGCTCTGTCGTGATCGCGGAAGTCAAGAAGAATGACACCGACGGCTACGAGGCTGAAAAGTGGGAGGAAATGAGCGGTGCACAGTCGCTCGGCGTGACCAAGAACGAGAGTTCCGAGTCCCACTTCTACGACAATGCCGCCCGAATCGTCATTGATGCCGAGGGTGCAGACGAACTCGCTATTGTGCTTTCCATTCTCGCCAACAAGACCCGTGCAAAGGTTGATGGCGTGGAGTATGATGCGGCCGCCGACATGATCGTCAATACTCCCAAGAAGCGGAAGTATTTCGCTATCGGCTACATTGCCGAGAAGACCGACGGCACAGAGGAGGCAAACATCTACTACTGTGGCAAGTTCAGCGGCGGCGGTGAGTCTCACAACACCAAAGACGACGGCACAGAGGCAACCAATGTGGAGTACACATACACAGGCGTACATACCACGGCGAAGATTTACACCGTAAGCGGTACAAACAAGATCACTGTTAAGAGTGCGAAGTTCCCTCTTAAAGACAAGATCACCGAGGCCGCGATCTTCGGTCAGTTCACCGATGGCGTAAGCACGGTTGCTCCCTTGACACCCGACGAGATCAAGGCACTCAACGCCTAACAAACAACCGAGAGGAGATAAAAAGAAATGGAACTGAAACTGAACATTTACAAGGACAGATTTTGCCGTGTGGTTGACAGAACCGTAACGGCTAATACCTTTGACCTTTCCGTGGGTATCTGCGAGGATGTCCTGGATATGGTAAACATTGATATGTTTGATGGTGGAATGGATGCCCTATCCAACGAATCCGCAAGCGAACTCGTCATCGGAATCGTCAAGAACGCCTTTCCGTTCTTCGTTGAACTGGTCAAGGAACTTTTTGATTTGACATCCGATGAAGTGAGACACACAAAGGTCGAAGAGATTGCAAAGATCGTCATTGAGATCGTGAAGTATTCCTTTACTCAACTTGCATCTTCTCTCGGCGGTACGAAGGCAAAAAACTGACGAAGGGGAGGGGCGGAAAATCCCCTCCCCTTTATGACATCCTTTTTGATCTTCAACTCGTCGTGAGTGAAAGATTCCACCTGTCACCGTTCCAGATTCGCAGAGAACGATTTTCGGAGTTTTGCTTATTCGTAAAAAGACTTCGGAATCATGATGCGAATGAGGAGGCAAAGCCCAAGCAGGCGAAAACGAGTGGAGGGAAGGAGACTCACTACATCCCCGTGACGGACTACAAACCTATACAAAAGGAGGTGAGGTGCGATGGCTGAAGATAAGAATTATATAGGCATTGCGATGGGGCTTGATGTAACCGACCTAAAGGCTGGTCTATCGGATGCCAATAAGCAAATCCAACTTGCAAACTCCGAGTTTAAGGCGGCTTCCTCTGGCATGGATGACTGGACGAAATCGACCGAGGGCTTGACCGCAAAAGTCAAGCAACTGGATTCCGTTCTAAAAATGCAAAAGGCGAAACTGGCTGGACTCACCGCCGAATATGAAAAGGTTGTCAAGGAACAGGGTGAGGGAAGCGAGGCGGCTCGGAAACTCCAAGTCCAGATCAACAACCAGCAGTCCGTAGTCAATAAGACGCAAAAGGAATTCAAGAACTTTTCGTCCATACTGGAGCAAGCCAAAGACGGAACTCTTGATCTTGCCAACGCCACCGTCAAGGCGAATGGTGAGTTGAAGGATTTCGGCGACGGAGCAAAGACGGCTGGCGACAATGTCAACAGCGGTTTCGGGAAGGGCGTTGCACTAGGCATAGCGGGTGGCATAGCGGCAATCGGAGCGGCGGCTGTCGCGGCCGTAGGGTCGTTCCTGTCACTTGCAGAAAGCACCAGAGAAGCCCGTGAGGATATGTCGAAATTGACATCGTCCTTTGAGGGTGCAGGAATGACCGCCCAAACCGCGAACAATACGTTCACCGATCTATTCAAGGTCATTGGTGAGACTGACACGGCGGTGGAGGCTTCCCAACAGATCGCACTTCTTGCCAAGAGCGAGGAGGAGGCGGCAAAGTGGGCTGAACAGGCCGCGAATGTTACCGCGACATTTGGCGACGCACTCAAGCCCGAAACATTCTACGAATCGGCAAATGAGACCTTGAAACTTGGCGAAGCAACTGGTGCTTATGCACAAATGCTCGAAGGCACGGGCGTAATGAGTGTTGAAGCATTCAACGAAAAACTTGCATCGATGGCAACCGAGCAGGAAAAGCAGGCATTCATGCTGGAACTCTCCGAGAAGGCAATGGGCGAGGCAGGTGCGGCTTACGAGGAAACAGCAGGAGACATCATGGCGGCTCGTGAAGCCGAGGCAAAGTTGTCCCTTGCCATGCAGGAACTCGGAGAGATCGCTGAACCGATTATGACAACGCTCAAGTTGCTTGCGGTCGATCTGTTGAAGGAAATGACTCCGTTCGTCGAATTGATAGGCGAAGGGCTTACAGGGGCTTTGAACGGAACAGAAGGAGCAACGGACAAACTTGCCGAGGGGTTGAGTGGAATCCTGGGCATCATCGCAGAGAAAGCAATTCAAATACTGCCGACCATGCTCGAAACTTTGGCTTCGCTATTCTCAACTCTGTTGCCCAAAATCATTTCAACGATCGTCGGAATCATACCCATTCTGGTTCAAACTTTGACAGATAATCTGCCAATGATTTTGCAAGCACTCATTTCGGGATTCTCCCAAATCTTGACATCCATCGGCGCGATGCTTCCCGAATTGATTCCTGTAATCATCGATGCGGTTTTGCTCATTGTCGAAACTCTGCTTGACAATATCGACCAGTTGATCGATGCAGGAATTGAGTTGCTCATGGGCTTGGCAGACGGATTGATCGAAGCACTTCCTCGGCTGATTGACAAGATTCCCGTAATCATCGACAAATTGATGGGTGCGTTTTCCAGAAATGGACCCAAACTCATCAAAGCGGGAATTGAATTGCTCGTAAAGTTGGCAGGGGGCTTGATAAAAGCAATTCCCCAACTCGTCTCCAAGATTCCCGAAATCATCGCATCTATCGTTTCTGGATTTGGAGAATACTGGTCGGAAATGGGTGATATCGGACTCGATCTCGTTAAAGGAATTTGGGAAGGTATCACGGGCGGTGCTGATTGGCTCAAGGGCAAAATCGAGGGCTTCGCAGGAGATGTCGCTGGATGGTTTACCAAGACCTTCAAAATCGGTTCACCGTCGAAACTCATCGAGGATAAGGTTGGTGTCTTCGTTGGTCAAGGCGTTGTCCCGACGAGACCTGGTGCTTTGGCAAAGGTAAAGAAGACCCTTGTCGGATTCTCCAATTATGTCTCTGAAAACCTCGGAGGTATCAAAACTGGACTTACCGTTGACACTGGAGGCGGTTCTGCTGGCCGTTCTTCTTCCTCTTCTGCTCGGGGAAGCACGATCATCGATGCTCGACAGACGATCAACTTCAACGGAAAACTCTCCCGCAAGCAAGTCAAGCGGACAGAGACGGATCATTACAACGCCGTGAGGCTGAAACTCAAAACGGAGGGGGCGATCTAATGTTTTCTTTGAAACTTGAGAACGAAAGAGGAAATATCGTTGACATCAACGATAACGTGAACTATGTCGTTTTATCTGCGAGCGGATTGACCCCCCCTTCCGCTTCTATCTTCACGACAAAAAGCCCGAATCGAAAGGGAGGAAGATATAATGGCTCGTCCTTGAACGAGCGGAGCATCGTCATCCAAATCAAGATTCTCGGAGATGTCGAAGCGAACAGAAACGCACTTTACTCATGGACAGACACCGAGCAATATGTCAAGGTTCGCTACCAAAACGGCCTTCGGAATGTTTATTGCGAGGGGCATGTCGAGGGTCACGACAATGACTTCTTCACGGATAATGAAGTCGTGACCCTTGCAATCCTCTGCGAGAATCCGTACTGGAAAGATTTGCAGGAGATTGTGGTAGAGATTACAAATGTTTTGGCACAGTTCACATTTGCCTTCGCAATCGATTCGGCGGGTATCCCCTTCTCTACCCTCAAGGAAAGCAATGTGACCGCCGTCTTCAATTCTGGATCGGAGACGGGAGCCCGCATTTTGATAAACTGCAACGGGGAGGCAAAAAACATTACCCTGTACGATGCAAGCAATTCGTCCAGACGGTTTGCGATCAATACGACATTCGAGGAAGGTTGGCTCGTCGAAATTGACACAACGGCATCCCCGAAGACTGTTAAGGTGTACAAGCCCAACGGCTCTGTTGTGAATCTCATGAGGTACATCTCCCAGAATCCTACATGGTTCACCCTAAAGAAAGGGAATAACATGTTCGGATATATGGCAGATAGCGGAGAGGATAACTTGGAAGTGTCTATCGCCTTCACAAATAATTACTTGGGGGTGTGATTCATGGAGTTGTATATTCTGAACACAGACCTCCAGATTGAGGGCGTCGTAGATGATGTGGAAAGCAAACTCTGGATCAAGAAGTTCAATGACATCGGGGAGTGTGAGATATACTCCCCGTATACCGAAGAACTCCGCGAACTGTTGAGGCGTGGGAACTATGTGTATAGATTCGACGATGATATGGCTTGCATCATCAAAGACATCGAGATCACCACCGACGACGAGGAAGGCGACTACATCATAGCCACGGCGAAGGATGTATGCACGATTCTTTCGGGGAGGATTGTCCGTTGGCCTACGGTGTTCTCTGGATTGGTCACGGACTTCGTATCCAAACTTCTTGAAGAAAATGTCATAAACCCGAATTCCGCGACGAGGCGAATCCCCAACTTCAAGATCGACGAATCGAGTTTTTCGGGAATTTCGGCAACAGTCGAGGCAAGCGTACAGACGGAAGATCTTCTGAACCTCATTATAGCCACTTGCAAGTCCGTAGGATGCGGTTTTAGGGTCAAGGTCGATATAGAGGACGGGTCGTTTGTATTCGCCTTACAGGCAGGATACGACCGTTCTACGAGCGTTGGCGATTCCTATGTTGAATTTTCTCCAGAGTTCGCAAATATCCTTGAGACCAACTATAAGGAGAGCGACGGCAACTTCAAAAATGTCGTTTATATCGGCTACAAGACTTTGGACGGGTCTGTCATGTTGATGTCCGTTTTGCGAGGTAACGCAGAGCCAGTTGGGCTTGACCGCAAGGAAGTATATATCGACGGAACGGGGACAAGCCGAGAGATCACTTTCGAGGAACTTCAAGCCATGTACCCCGATTGTTCGAGAAGCGGAGACGCTATATTTAGCGGCTCTGTTAAACTCGCAACGATCGAGACAACGGGCGAAGGAGACGAACAGAAGGAGAAGATCACCGTGACCGATGAGCCTTATTTGAGAATCATTCGCCGTCTCGGAACGGAGGCTTTCGCTGATTACTCCGAAAGCAAGGATTTTGGTGGATCGGTCGATACGGTTGACACATACGAGTACAAGACAGACTACGATCTCGGAGACACCGTTCTCGTCAAGAACAGGTTCGGAATCTCCGCTCCTGCAAAGATCGTCGAAGTCCAGGAAAGTGAAGATACCGAAGACGGCTATCAACTTGAACCGATGTTCGAGTATTTTGAATAAACAAAGGAGGGTATGAGATGCCTATTTACAGTGCCAATAAAACATACAGGGGCGGATTCTACAACAACAAGCAGACTAACGGTGTGAACGATAGAGTTTACACGGCGGAGGACATCCGAAAGCCCTACGATACCGTGTTTACTGACGGCATAAAGCCCGTGGAAGACGGTACAGTCGGCGAGTCTCTCCAAGTCAAGGCGACTGGGGGAATGTCGATCTCGGTAGGCGCTGGTCACGCCAAACTTGGTGGAGCATGGTTTGAGAATAGGGCGGCTTTCGCTATCACCCTTGATGACTCTGCGGTCTCCGACCGTTACGACTGCGTCATCATCCGCAACGACGACACCGATACCGTCCGTGCTCCCTCTATATATGTAATGTCTCTTTCCGCTCCTCCCACCGTTTCCAACCTTACGAGAAGCGAAAGAATCTACGAGGTGTGTGTCGCATATATTCGTGTCCGCGCAACCGTCGCCAGCATAAGTCAGTCGGACATCGTTGATACCCGCGAGGATGGGTCGCTCTGCAATATCATGAGCGGTGTTGGTGCAATGGTCGTAAGGACTTTCAGAAATACCGTGTATACTGAACGCGCTGGACAAACTGGTGTCACAATCGGTATCCCGCAGTTCAATAAGTCCAGAGACCATCTGACTGTCATCATCGAGGGTCGTATTCTGTCGGAATCTGCCTACACAATCCCCTCGAATACCTATGTTGAACTGAACATTGGTTTGCCCGTGATCGGCACTCGTGTAGATTTCGAGGTAAGAAAGAGCGTCAATGCGGCTGGGGCGGATACGGTCGTGCAGGAAGTCGGCGGACTGCTGAACGAGATGGCTATTGTCAACAAGACTTTGGAAAGCCACTATTACTGCAACGGACGGACGGACAACGTAAACATCAGCAATCTTGTTACCAACTTCCAGAGCGAAGGCACAGACTATGGTGGCATGCACCTCGTGATCCACGGGACTTTCGGAGCGACCTCTCCGCGTGGAGGCGAGGGTACAACGGCAAATCCTTACTATTGGTTCAGAGCGGCACAAGGAGCCGCATACAACCGAAGAGTGACCATTGATTTTTCGGATTGCCGACAGATTTCCATCAACTGCGATTCTGGAACGAGCAACATTATCTTCTTCGGTATGGATTGCAGAATCATCGGAGCGAATGTGAATGCAACAGGCGGGGCGACCATCCATATGTTCTCGACCGCTGGTGGAACTTCTGTATATGCAGAAGATTGCCGTTTCTGGATCACTTGCGACAGTGGCGGTTTTATTGCCCGAAGTGGCACTTTCAAGAATTGCCGAGCAAGTGTGACGAATACAGGATTGCATTCGTATTGCTTTGTTCCTATCGATTCGAGCCTTCTTCGCGTGGAAGGCGGCGAGTATTACGCTTATACGGCATCCGCAGATCATTACAGCGCGATCGTGGGTGTAACAAGCGGAGCAAATGCCGTGGCGATCTTGTACGGTGTGAATGCACCCACAGTGAGCCGTAGCGGTTACAGACAGACTCACAGCCTGTATCAGACAACAGGAATGATCTCTTGCACAGATTTGATCTCCACACTTCCTTTGAGTGTGGTGAGCGGAGCATCGAATATTCGAGGCACGATCGCCTTGAACAAAGCAGGCTTGATGTGATCAAGAAGGACAGTCTTTCGGGGCTGTCCTTTTTTGTGTGTCATATTGCACAAAAGTAACCCGATATATTCGTATAATATTCTATTGGGAAATTTTCAGAATATTCTTGACAATAGAATATTATTGTGGTATAATTATAACACAACGAGGGCAGGGCAATGCCCCACGAAAAGAAAGGAAAAAAGAAATATGGCAAGCAAGGAATTTATGGTAGAAAGACTGGTCAAGGCATTCAACAGAGCCCACGGAACCAGATGCAAGTGGACGAGCGACTCCACTCGGACGATCGTCGAGGACGCACTCGCCGTTGGCGGTGAGGAAGCCTTCCTCAATCGAGAGATCGCAAACTTCGTAAGCAACCCCGATTTCACCGACCTCAAGACCGCGTTCAGAGCATACATCGACTGGAAGCGTTCTGACTCCCCTGCTGAATCCCCCGTATTCATCATCGATGACCCCGACTACGAAGAGACCTCCGACGACCCCGCTACATACGAAAGACCCAACAGCAACCAAGCAGTCGGCAATGCTCTCGGAGTTATCGAGAGAGCCGTTGCCGAGGTCATCGTCAACGCACAGGGCATGAACATCGCAGAGCGGATCGTTGGCGATATGTCCCGCCGAATCGACGAATATGTCCGCGAGAATTACGGTACGCTCCACCGCAAGATCGAACTCCAGGTCGATGACAAGAAGGTTGAGTTCGAGGAGAGACTGCACAGCAAGTTCGAGACCGTCCTCAAGTTCGTCAAGATGAACGAGCCTGTCTTCCTCACTGGTCCTGCTGGTTGCGGAAAGAACGTGATCTGCAAGCAGGTTGCGAAAGCCCTCGATATTCCCTTCTATTTCTCCAACGCCGTGACCCAAGAATACAAGATCACGGGCTTCACCGATGCCAACGGCAACTTCCATGAGACCCAGTTCTACAAGGCGTTCAAGAATGGCGGACTGTTCATGCTGGATGAGATCGACGCATCCATCCCCGATGTGCTGGTCATCCTCAACGCCGCGATCGCCAACCGCTACTTCGACTTCCCTGCTCCTATCGGATATGTCGAGGCTCACCCCGACTTCCGAGTGATCGCCGCAGGCAACACCTTCGGACTCGGAGCAGACTACGACTACTGCGGTAGAAACCAGTTGGATATGGCTTCGCTCGACCGCTTCGCCCTCATCCGAATCGACTACGACCGAGACATTGAGTTGTCCGTTGCAGACGGCAACACCGAGTTGGTGGACTTCGCAGACGATTTCAGACGAGCCGCCGCCGAGTCTGGTGTACGGTGCATCGTATCCTACCGTGCGATCTCCAGAATGAGCAAGATGCTCCAACTGATGGACATCAAGGAAGTTCTTGAGTCCTGCCTGCTCAAGAATCTCCAGAAGGACGACATCAACATGATTTGCAGGGCACTCAAGGTCAGAGGAATGTACAAGGATGCTCTGGAAAGCATCGTCGGAGGTATGTGATGATTAAGAATTACGAGATCAAAAAGAAAGCCAAAAACGGCAGAGAGTACACATTCGTCGTTGAGGAGTTCCCCTCTGCCTATGAGTTGGCAGAGACGAATAGACACAGAGCAGTCACCCCTCAATGGAAGGGGGACTGCCTTGAGGCTGGCGAGATAGAAAAGGGCTGGCACGGCGTAGAGAGCCGAGACGAAGCGTATGACTTCTTGAGGGACGGCTGGACGCAGGAACTTGAAAGCGTCAACGCCATGATGAAGAAAGTAACCACCGTCACAGCTCCGAAAAGATCGGCGTTCAAGAACGATGTTGTCGGCTTTGCACCAGTCGTACCCCTGGCTATGATGAATGTGCCGAACTCCATGCTCAACACAAACATGAAGCCCGTCAAGTCCAAGATCGTCAAGATACTCTATGACATCACGGACAGTTGCAGTACCAAGCCAGAGACATTCCTCAAAAGAGGAAAGCGCATAATGGAAGTGATCATCGGGCTGGAGAGAAGCGGCTACCGTTGCGAACTGTACGCCATGCAAAGTTACTACTCCGACAGAAAGGCAGAAGTTCTGCTGGTCAAGATCAAGGAATCGAACCAGCCACTCGATGTCAGACGCATGATGTTCCCTCTGACACACCCTGCATTCTTCCGAGTGGTTGGATTCGAGTGGCAAGACAGATTCCCTCCCGCAAGACGGCTGGCTGGGCGAGGTCACGCATTGAAGTTCGAGGACAACCACGACGAGTTGATCAAGTCCATGTTCGGCACCGAGTTCGTATTCCTGGATGCCCAAGATGCCGATATGGAGACGGAAGACATCAAAAAGAAACTGAAAGGTGAGAAGTGATGAACGAGATTTGGAAAGAGATCGAGGGCTTGAGAGGGTACTATGTATCCTCTCTCGGAAGAATCAAGAGCGACAACTACCGCAATTCTGGTCAAGAGGGGTTGATGAATCCGAGCATTGACAGCAAGAACAGATGCACCGTGGTCTGTATCAAGCACAAGGTATACAAAGTCCGCAGACTGGTCGCGGAGGCGTTCATCCCTAACCCCAATGGGTATGCGGATGTAACCCATAAGAACGGCGATTTTACCGATTGCAGAGCCGAAAACCTCGAATGGGTATACCACAACCTAAGATATAAAAGATGACGAGAGGGGGATTAAGACCCCCTCTCGCTTCTATTTATCGCTTCAAATCATCGATACTCGACTCCGAACATACTGCATAATGCGGATGTCCGCTTGAGTCCTTATGTTCTGATGTGGGCAAAGAGAGGGGCGAGACGATAAGGTGTACCTCCACCCTATCGTCAGCAACGATTATTCTGTCCACCACCTTGTCAAATATATTCTTTAGGATCGCTGGGTCTGCCGTGTCGATGTTCAGCAGGATGTCGTTCAAATATTGCAAGACCGATTCCTTCGTGATTGCGGACTCGGTTGCTCCGTCAAGTCGCATCAACTCAAGATTTAAGTCGGCGATTTGTGCCGTGAAGTCGCTCTTTAATTCAAGGAATGTCTCTTTGGATATTTCCCCACGCAACTCCTTCAATGTCAATTCCTTTTCCATCTTTATGAGAGCCGCCTTTTCTTTTTGCTTTGACTTGATCTCTGCCTGCAAGTTGGTCGGATCGTTACCAGCCAGCTTCGCAATGTGGTCGGCGATACTCTCCAGAGCCTGCTCATCGAGTATATGTTGTTTGATGCTACGGATCACGAACTTGTCCAAGACATCTTTTCGGATATTCTTTGCATCGCACATACGATGTCCTTTTTTGGTGCTACACACATACCGAGCCGCCGAAGAAGTCGGATACCGTTTGTCATTCTTGTACTCTCCCGTGTAAAACCCTTCGCATTTGTCGCAGATGATTTTGCCTGTCAACTCATAGAGCCTTTTCGTCTTTCTCGGAGCGGTCTTGTTCAACTCCTCGGCGTGTCTTTTTTGGACTCTCGCCCACAAAGAGTCGTCGATGATCGCTGGTATAATCTTTGGCACAACAACAGTCTCATACCCATCAATGTCGAATCGCCTTGTACCTATATAAAAATCATTGTGCAGTATTCGGGCGATCGTCTGCTTGCTCATGATTTTACCCTTGCGACCATATATCCGATTCTCAATACAGTAATCTTGCAGGAAAGTAAGTGAGAATCCGTCCGCGTACAACTCAAAAAACTTCTTGACGATCTTCGCCTCCTGCTCATGAGCCTTGTACTTCCGCTTCTCCTTGCCCCGTGCGAACTCTCCAGTCCCATAAGTGGTGTATCCGAATGGGACATACCCCCCGAGGTAATAGCCCTGTCGTGCGCCTATGTGCATACCTGCCTTGACATGGTTTGCCGTGATGTCGGACTGCAATTCGTGCATGGCGAATAGGTTGGTGCTCGAAAACTTCCCGTGAGGGGAGGTCATATCTATCGGCTCTATGACCGACTCGATGTAGATGTCATGTTCCGTCTGCATTTCGTGGCAGAAGTTCAACGCTTCTCGGACATTACGAAATGATCTGGACAACGAGAAGACCACGATCACATCAATCTTGCCAGCCTTCGCGTCTCGGCACATCTGATCAAACTCATCGCGTCCAGCGACCTTCTTGCCTGTCTTTGCTTTATCAATATAGAACTTCTGCAAAGAATACCCCTTGTTTGTTATGTGTCGCTCGCACTCCTCGACTTGATACTCAATAGAGAATGATCCGTCTTGCTTTCGATCTGAATACCGCACATAGACGGCCGCTCGGATCGCACTCAACTTCTTCTTGATCTTCTTGTCTTTCAAAGCCATGATTAGTCCCCCTGTATAGATAGATACAATTTCATCAATTCTTTGTACACATCATCCTTCTTGTCCTTCGGAATCTGATCGTTTGCAAAAACCGCTTTCGCACGGCTCAACAGATCGAATATTTCGTCCCGTGATGTCACGCCAAAGTAGGATAGGTCTACACCATAGTATTCGGCAAACCTCTTCAATTCAGATATATGTGGGCTTCTCCTACCGACCTCATAATTGCTGATCGTACAACGGGTAACGCCCAGTTTGTCTGCCAACTCCTGCTGGGTCAGTTTCCTACCCTTCCGAAGGGTCTTTAACTTACTCCCAATTTCATTCACAATACTGTCACTTCCTCCACATAGTTTTAGCAATGACCCTTGATACATTGCTTATATAGAATAACACAAAATGATTACGATGTGTAACATTTTGCACTATCTACAAAAATCCGACCTCAATTTGTGCAATGTGTAGAATGTGCGAAATTGAGCGAAAAGTTACTCAAAATGTATTGACAAATAGCACAAAGTGTGGTAATATATTGACACAGGCGAGGGGAACACACGTTCCCACCTGCTAACGAAAGGAAACAGCAAAATGACGAAGGCAGAATGGAAGGCAAATCTCGAAAACATAGTGGAAAGACTGTTCGATCTCGAACACGCAAACGGATATGAAGACTCCGCTCCCTCCATCAAACTGGGCATCCTCGCTGATATGTACGACAGAGAGCCGATGGATATTGAACTCACCAAAGAGCTTGCTTACGATGAACTCGCAACCCGTTATCTCGTGATGTCGTCTTGGAATTAAGATCAATATAGGGCGGTACACCACCGCCCACCGTCCACCGTTGACAAGCACGGTGCTGATGAGTCCCAGAAGGACGAAACGGAAACGCTCCCGCATAGAACAGAAAGGAAAATAAAAATCATGACAAGACAACGCTACATCAAACTGGTTTACGCCCTTATGCAGAGAATCAACCAACATCACATTGATGTGTTCGGGACTCCCGCCGAGAATTGGGACAAGGTACTCAAAGGTACACTCCGCATCAAGTACCGTTCGGGACAAAACCCCATAGTAACCTCTTACGCAGAGGCGTGGGAAATCTTGAAACCCATCCGTGAACGGTACGGAATGTAAATCAACAGGAAAGCGAATCCCCAAAGGCGTAGAAAGGAACAACATGAAGAAGTTCATCAAGAAGATCACCTTCAAGTTCAACTACTGGTTCGCATGGCTTTGCTCCAAGAAGGTTCTGGAAGCCATCAATGACGGTCGGCCTTATGAGGAGGTTGACGCGATCGCACGGCAGGAAGCCGACAAGCGATCTTAATTTATGGTCTTAATGTGTCGAAATGTTATCAATGTTTCGACGCTTGTCAAAGATGAAAGTCGAAACGGGCGAGTGCCCGTCCGACGGAGACTGCCTACCGTCGCTGATGAGACAGGCAAATACATAGCAGGCAAGACAACAAAGAAGGAGGATGAGTTTATTGACCAGAACAAACCTCAAGGTTTTCCGTGTCAAGCATGGGCTGACACAAGATGAATTCGCGCAGAAGATTGGCTACTCTCGATCGTATTACAGACGGGTTGAGAATGCAGAATATTCGGGAGCGTTGAAGTTTTGGCAGGCTATCAGCACGGTATTCGGTATCCCTATGGTTGATGTGTTGGAGTTGATGAAAGTTGACGAAGACTGACAACCGCAAAATGATCGTCAAACTCATTGAGCAAGACGATGTTCACAACTTCCGCGTTTTGGCGGAAACAATCGCAGACCGTATACGAAAGGGAGAGATCAAGTTATGACACAAGAGGAAAGATACACCGTGATCTTAAATGCTCTGGCAGAAGCCCTTGCAGAGAAGGACAGAGAAATCAATTACAGAGATTGGAGAATCACGGAACTCGAAGAAAAGTTGAAGTTGGCGGAAGCCACACTTGATACTCACAAGAAGGAAGGAGAAATCAAATGAAACTCGTCAAGAAGTCCTTTGAGGACATTGCTGGTTCCAAGTATTCGCCCGTCAAGGCTGGCTTTGGGACGGCACAGGCTACCGTCAAGCAGTTCGCTGAAAGCGATATGCAGGTTGCTTTGGTTGAGAATCCCGCCTGGGGCTCGAACACCAACGGAGCGAGCATCCTCAAGAATGCTATTAAGCGTTTGAGAATCGCTGGTGTGACAGCAATTACTCACAATGGCAACACCTATATCATCAAGACCGACATCGGCTAATCGTCCCGCATAAGCGGCAACCAAATCAACCAAAAATTTTTATAAACGAAAGGAAAACATCATGAGCAAGTCTTTTAAGATCATCATCATCGACAACGAAACGGGAGACATTCTCGTAAACTATCCCGAAGCAACGGCAATCACTGGCGCGATCTCTGCCGACGGTGGAACTCATTCTATCGTCTATACCGCCTGTAATTCCATCACCCTCGCACAGAACATCGGCGGTTGCCAGAAGGTCATCGCATCGTTCATCGAGGAGCATCCCGAACTCAACTTCATCGCCCAGATGCTCGCCCAGATGGAGGAGGCTGGCATCGGCAAGGATGACGACGACGAGGAGGGTGACGGCGAGTGAAACTTTACGAGATCGCAGAGGAATACGAAGACCTCGTAGCCGCGATCGAGAACGGGGAAATCCCCGAAGAAGCAGTAGCCGACACTCTGGAAAGCATCCACGCATTGATGGAAGACAAGGCGGACAACATCGCCTGCCTTGTCAAGTCGCTTTCCGCCGAGGCTTCTGCGATCAAGGCAGAGGAAGATGCACTCACCAAGAGGAGAAGACAGAAAGAACGGATTGCCCAGAGACTCAAAGACTATCTTTCTATCACTCTGCTTCGTAGCGGATGCACTAAACTTGAGACTGCACGAAGCAAGATCACATTCAGAAAAAGCGAGGGAGTTGTCATCGACAACGAGGACGCATTCATCGTTTGGGCTGAAAAGCATAACAAGGGTCTTCTGACTTACCCGTCCCCGACGGTAAGCAAAACCGCCATCAAGGAAGCCATCGACGGTGGTGCGGAGATCGCTGGAGCAAGAATCGAGACCAAACAGAACATTCAAATCAAATAAGGAGGCAACATGAGACATTCGGAAAGTTTGTCGAACATTTCTGCCGCACTCGTCAAGGTGCAGGCGGAGATCAAGAATCCCATCAAGAATCAGATCAACAAGGGCGTGCAGGGGTCTCCCAAGTACGCGAACCTCGAAGACACCTTGCAGGACTATGTGAGACCCGTATGTACCAAGCACGGTATCGCAATCTTCCAGTCTATCAAGTCGGACGAGGGCGGAAAGGTCGGCGTAAGCACTACGCTGTTCCATGAGAGCGGAGAGTTCATCGAGAGCGACTATGTGTACTGCGATGTCGTTATCCCGCTGTCCAACAAGGGGAGCAAAATCCTCACGGAGGGACAGGCAACTGGTGTGTGCATCACATACCTTCGTAGATACTCCCTCAACGCTGTGCTGGGCATTACGGGCGACAAGGACACCGACGGAAGTTACACCGAGACTCCGCCCGATGACGAGCCGATGACTTACGAGGAGGCTCTGGAGTTCGAGATCACCTTCGGAAAGCATGCTGGTAAGACCATCAAGGATGTCTACAAAGCCGACAGGGACTATATCGCGTGGCTCTCTGGCAACGAGAGAACAGACCCGAAGATCAAGGAAGCCATCGGCTTGATCGAGGCAGAGATCAATAAGAAGAAGGCCGAAAGCAAGTGAAGTTGAGCGGAAGAATCTCGGATGCCAACATCGACTTCGTGTCGGGCAAGCCGAAGATCACGATAACAGTCAACGAAAAACAAGCGTTCCTGCAAGGGTTTGATGACTTGAAGGACATCGAGAAGTTGTCAATAGAAATCAAGCCCTATCGGGAGCGAAGATCGCTTGATGCCAACGCCTATTGCTGGAAGTTGATAAGCGACATAGCAGAAAAGATGAGTGTCCCGAAGGAAGCCGTATACAGAGCGGCTATTCGAGAGGTAGGAGGGAACTCCGAGGTTGTCTGTGTGCAGAACGAGGCTGTTGCGAAACTTCGTCAAGGATGGCAGAGAAACGGCTTGGGATGGCTCACGGACACATTTCCGAGCAAGATTCCAGGATGCACAAATGTCATCCTCTACTATGGATCAAGTACATACGACAGCCACCAGATGAGCAGGCTGATTGACAATATCATTCAAGACTGCCACGAACTCGGTATCCAGACAGACACACCTGCGGAGATCGCCAGAATCAAGTCATTGTGGGGTGAATGAATGGAAAGCATCATACAGAAGAACAAGACCAAGTGTTATATCTGCAAGCAAAACCCATGCGGCGATCCTCTGGATAAGCACCATGTATTCGGAGCCGCCATGAGAAGCAAGTCGGAGTTGTACGGTTTGACCGTCTACATCCACCACAACAAATGCCACATCTTCGGAGAAAACAGCGTTCACAAGAACTCCAGAGTCAACAGAGCCTTGCAAGCCCATGTGCAGAAGAAAGCCATGAAGAGGTACGGCTGGAGTATTGATGACTTCCGTCAGTTGTTTGGCAGAAATTACATCGACACGGAAACGGAGGATTCTGATGCCGAAGAATGAACTTTATCAACTCTACTGGAATGACATTCCCGTGGGAGCGGAGAACGCCGTCACTTACGAGGAATTATGCCGAATCTGGAATAAGAATGCCAGAGCCGTCCGTAAGATTCTGCATGATTTGAGCATCGAAGACAACGGAGACAACTATGTTCTGATCAGAAGCGGTCATGGGAAGGGGTTTTACAGAGCGGATGATGAAGACGCTTTGCAGGCGTACAGAAAAGAATGCTTGAACAAAGGCAGAAGCAACTTTGCTCCGATCAAGAAGATCAATAGAATCTTGAAGGGCAACGCAGATGCCTTGCAGGGAAGCGTTTTCAACAATCTCAAGGCCGTAAGAATTTCAAAGGGGATAAAACAACCAGCCGTGTGCCGAGCATTGACCGAGAAAGGGTTGAGGCTTGACATACCGACTTTATCCAAAATGGAGAATGGAGTATTTCTTCCACCTCCGCACTACCTCGCGGCAATGGCTGAATTTTACGGTGTAGAGCCGTGCGAATTGGTCATGGTCGAAGATATTGCCCTCGGTGTTTACGCCCGAAATTGAGGCTACACGGGGCTGTAATACAAAACAAATCAACACATACGAACAAAGAGAAAGGAAAAAGTTATGAAGCACAAGTACAATGTGGGAGATCGCGTCAGAATCGTTAAGGAGTGGAACAAGGACACCTGCCAGTCGATATTCGGGAGCATGGACAAGTGGCTCGGGAAGGTCATGACCATCAAGAGAGTAGTTGACAGTTACGGCTTCGGTGTGTACCAAATGGTCGAGGACCAGAATGAATGTCCTGGCGGCTGGTTCTGGAACGAGGCTTGCATCGCTGGTCTTGCAACCGAAGACAATCGTAAGATCGTCATCACCACCGACGGCAAGGAGACTCTTGCGAGACTCTACGACGGCAAGAAGGTCATCAAGTCCGCATCCGCGAAGTGTTCCCCCTCTGACAAGTTCGACTTCAACACGGGCGTGAAGATCGCCATCGACCGTCTGCTCGAAGTTGGGGAAAAGCCCAAGACCTTCCGCGATCTGTTGAAGGCAGACCATCCCGAAATGGTGGACGACGGTTTCGGTGGAGGTTGCGAGGGTTGCCCCTGTGATCACGGGTACACGGAGGATGGTGATTGCGTGAAGGCGAAGAAGGGGGAGTCGCCCGATTCTCGTTGTCGCCGTTGCTGGGATAGACCTATTCCCGATCACACCCCCGACGAATCCGCGACCGCCGAAAAGAAGACCGAGACGCCTTCTGAAAAGCCCGAGTTTGAGGTCGGGAAGTATTACAAGGTCCACTTTAAAAAGCGCTTCACGAAGGGAGCGGTTGATGCCGTCATCAAGATTACCAAGATCGAAGGTGACAGAGTTCATTATGAGCGAATCGAGGGCAACGATGAAGGAAGCACGAACTTCCGCACCGACTCTACTTTTGCGAAGTCCATTGTTCCCATTGACTACAAGGACTACAAGCCCAAACTGTTCAACGGCAAGGTCGTTTGCACCAAGTCTGAATACCGTTTTTGGACTGTCGGCAAGGTGTATGAGTTCAAGGACGGAATCATCACCGACGACGATGGGGACGGTCACGGCTTCGGGCAACCTTTCGAGTCTTTCGAGGACTTCAAGAAGCGGTTCGTTGACACTTTCCCCACCACAGGAAAACTCGACTTCATCCCCGTTGTGGACTGAAAGGAGGACGACATGGCGTATAAGTACCTGTACAAAGTCGGAGATCGCGTGCGAGTCAGAAGCGATCTTACAAAAAATGCCCGTTACAGAATGGCTGAAGGAGACGAGACGAACGTTGTTACTTCCAGCATGATGGAACATGCAGGAAAAATCATGGTTATTGCTGACCAGCATGGCGGTCAGTATCGCATACGCCCCGCAGACAAGGGCGAGGCAATCTCATGTTTATGGGTTGATGGTATGTTCGATGGAATCGTGATCGACAACCCCGCAAAGCCCGTCAAGTTGGGTGATCTCAAGCCTGGAGACAAGGTGAGAATCCGCCCCGACTTGGAGGAAGGGGATGCCTACGGTATCTATTGCAATAGTAGCATGGAGAAAATGGCTGGCAGAATCGTAACGATTCGGAGACACACTGGAGAAGGTGACGGATACCGAAAATACAGCATAGAGGAAGACGGTGGAGATTGGACTTGGACAGACAAAATGTTCGTTCCTGCCGACATCGTTGAACTCAAGGTTGGCGACAAAGTCAGAGTCAGACCCGACATCGAGGATGGCAAATCGTATGATGGATGTCTTGTTATCTCCAGTATGGCAAAGTTCGCTGGACGGATCGTTACGATCAAGGAGGTAGCAAAGGGTATTGCTAACCGTTATACGATCGTCGAAAGCGGAGACCACTTCCATTGGTCTTCTGAAATGTTCGTGCTTGACGAAGCCAAGAAGGATCGTGCCGAGCATGAGCAGGAAATCGTAATCACTACGGATGGCAAGAAGACTACCGCGACATACCGCAACAAAGGCAAGGTTGTCGTTGCGTTGTCCAGATGTGCTCCCGATGATACCTTCGACTTTGCAGAGGGAGCGAAGATCGCATTCGCCCGTCTGTGGGATGGCGAGGAGGAAGATGAGCCCAAGCAGGAGGGGTACAACGGTAAGATCGTGTGCATCCAGAGAGGTTACAATAACATCAGCGACCCGCTTCTCGGTCTTACCGTTGGTAAGGTCTACACCGTGACCGACGGACGGCTGACATTCGATGACGGGCATACCTCTGCCTGTAAATACTTCACCATCGAAGCCCTCTGCATCGGTACTGGTCACAAGTTCATCCCTCTGGTGGAGTGAATCTTTCGTGTGACGGTTTGTAAGAATATTTACCTGCCGTTCATACGATGTCAAACATTTCGTGGTATCATACACACGGCATCTGATTAGGTGCAAGATAGTGCTGTGCAACTGCATGGCTGGAGATGCCGTGGCTGTCCCGAATAGGTACTTGCACTGCCTATTCGGACTGTCTTTTATCCACAAGACGAAGGAAAGGAATTGAGGAAATGAGAAAAAGAGAAAACCGATGTTGCGATTGTGCAACGCCTGCTTATCCATGCCGAGGCGATCTTTGCCCTCTTCTCGATCTTGAAGTAATCTACTGCGACAAGTGCAACGAGGAGTGCGACGAAGCATACGGAGTGGATGACGAGGAACTGTGCGAATGTTGCTTCTTGAAGAAATACAGAAAGGACAGATTTTAATGGCAGATGTTAAATGGATAAAGATCGTCACGGATGTATTCGATGACGAAAAGATGTTGCTCATTGACGGACTGCCAGAACATGACGGTATCATCGTCATCTGGTTCAAACTTCTCTGCATGGCTGGAAAGCAGAACAATGGCGGGGTGTTCATGCTCAACGACAAGATCGCATACACGGACGAGATGCTGGCAACGATATTCCGCAGACCAATCGCTACCGTTAGACTTGCATTGAAGACCTTCGAGCAGTTCGGCATGATTGAGATCGTCAACAACACTATCACCATTCCAAATTGGGAGAAGCACCAAAGTCTCGATAAGTTGGAACAGGCGAGAGAGAAGACAAGACTCCGTGTTAAGGCTCACAGAGAGAAGCAGAAGGCACTCACAGAATGTAACACAAACTGTAACGCTACTGTAACGGATGGTAACGACACAGATAAGATAAGAGAAGATAAAGATATAGATAAAGATATAGATAGTGTGGAGGAAGCCCCGAAACGCAAGCGTTTCACACCACCCACTCTCGAAGAAGTTCAAACCTACTGTCTGGAACGGAAGAACAAAGTTGATCCACAACGATTCATAGACTACTATACCTCGAATGGTTGGGTAGTCGGAAAGAACAAGATGAAGGACTGGAAGGCCGCTATCCGAACATGGGAACGAAATGGATATAGTAGCGGTAAGTCCTACGGAGCAAACGGCATTGCTGTCGAAAGCGGAAAGCCGAGCGATCTTGACGACATCTTTTGAGAGGTTCTGATATGAAAGCATTTATACCAAAAGCGAAGAAACCGCCGAAATCATGGGACAGATTACCAGAGTACGAGAAGAAGGCTATCCTGGATTATTTCAACGAAGTGTTCATCGAGAGAGCAAATCATGAAGATGCCGTGCTTCAAAAGCGATGGTTGAAACTCAGTTGCATTGTACTACATCAACAGAAAGACCCCTATGGAAAAATGCGATGCATGTTTTTTTTGAAAGGATGGAAACGAGTGTACAAGATGTGCGAGCGGTTCAAGACCAACGAGGAAATGGACGGATGGCTTGATGTCGAAATGGAGAAGATTTTCGGCAAGGGTGGATATCCGACAGAGTGGGTTGACAGTTTAGAGAATGGGGGTGGACAGACATGAAAATCATCAAGAATCCCGATGACGCCATCTACGAAGAAATGACCGAAGCCGTCAAGGAGAACGGCGGTTATTGCCCGTGTACGATCGTAAAGACCGAGGACACCCGCTGTCCTTGCCGAGAGTTTAGAGAGCAAGAGACCGATGGCGAGTGCCATTGTGGGCGGTTTGTCAAAATCGAAGAGGAGGGCAGACAATGAGCAAAACTGAATTGATGATATATGCGGCAAGAGACACAAGCACAGGCAAGTTGGTATCGGACATTACCAATCCGAAACGAAAGTATTGGGATGTGAAAGGTAGAGCCGAGAGTGCTATTGATTACTACAACAGAGCCTATGCAAACAGGAAATTGAACCGTTCCTGTAATAAAGGCGAACACGGCACGCTTGAGTTGGTGACGTTCAAGTTAGTGGAGGTGGATGATGAAGAAGCAGATTGAGGAAATGGCGAAAGACTTGCAGGATTGTATTGACTATGATGAGTGGGCGGCACGTGAGTACGGAGAGACCTATGTGGACTACGACTCAACCGCCTTCAACATGGTCAAATTGGGTTACAGCAAGCAGAACGGCTGGATAAGCGTTCACGATGGAAAGCCCAACGAAGGCCAGCGAGTGTATGTATATGGAATGCGAGGAAGCGTTCAGATATGCAGATACGAATGGCGTTATAACCCCGACCGCAGAGATTTGAAGCTTGCGTTCTATAAAGATGCAGATAAGAAAGAGATGCGTGTTCGGTATTGGATGCCCCTTCCAGAGCCGCCCGAAATGAAAGGCGGTGATTGATATGCCGTACATTGACACTAAATATCTTTTCAAGTGCGAAACTTGCCGTAATTTTAGGAACAATGTATGCCGTACCTTCTGCGAAAGTGGGGAGGGTTATTCACCAAGCATGGACAAGATTCCCACCGCCGATGTCGCACCGAGGGCGGAGGTTGCGGCGGAGATTTTCGATGACATCAACGACATTCTCGCAGCACACGCATATCGCCCTAAGTCAGAAGATTATGCCGCTGGAGCCTGTGATACACTCGAATGGTTTGAATCGCAGATTGACGAACTCAAAAAGAAATACACGGAGGGACAGACAGATGTCAGCAACAAAAGTTAATATCACGCAAGAGATGATTGATGCGGTGTTCGGAAACCCGAACCTCCGCAAGAAGTTCGGAAACCCTGATAGAGCCAAGCGAATCTGCGAACTGCGGTTGACTGGTGCAACCTACAAGGAAATCGAGCATGAAGTCAAACTGGCTGGCGGCAATTGTAGGCTTGATGTAAGCAAGCTTGTTTGGGTTTATCAGTTGTATGTTGAGGAGGATAAGACATGAGCAAAAGAAAGCACAAGAAAGCCGAGCACCAAGGATGTGACCGAAATTGCTACAACTGCAACAACTGCGAATATGTAGGCGAGGGCGGTTATATGTGCAGTATGAGTAACGATATTGTCATAGAGGACTGGCAACCGACCGAGGATTTTAATTCTTGCAAGGGAAAGGATTTCGAGGATATATGAGAGACATTCTTGACAGAGAATACAGCGCACAATTTGACAAGGAACGCAGAAACCGCGTTGAGGTGTCCTACTACAAATACGGTTCATCGAGGGACAATTTCGGGAGCGGACGAGTTGATGCATTGGCGACTGCTGAAAGGTGTATCGAGGCATTCAAGAAAGACCACAACACAGAGCATTTGGTCGATGCGGCGAACTACCTCATGTTTCGCTATATGTACCCCTTGCCTGGCGAGTTTTTCAAGGCAACCGATAGCAACGGAAGCGTTGGGACGGTTGGAACGCCAATCAACATGGAGGAGGATTGGTGATGGACTTAACAGGATTCGTTGATGGTTTGGAAAGAGCCGCTTCAATCAACATCAAGGAGGAACAGGGCGACTACATACTGGACGGACTTCTGCATTGTGGTAAATGCCACACCCCGAAACAATGCCGAGTGTTCATTCTGGACAAGGAACGAACTCCCATGTGCTTGTGCAAGTGTGAGGTTGAGAAACGCGAGAGAGAGGAAGCGGAACGGGAACGAATCCGATTCCTGGAGCGTGTTGCCCGACTTCGTGCCGAGGCTTTCCCCGAAAGTGAAATGCAGTCGTGGACATTCGAGGCGGACGATCAAACGAATGAGAAGATGTCCCGTATCGCAAGGAACTATTTCGCCAACTTCGACAAGATGAGGCGGGATGGAAAGGGCTTGTTACTGTTCGGAGAAGTCGGGACAGGAAAGACCTTCGCCGCCGCCTGTATTGCGAATGCTGTCATTGATCGCGGAATCCCCGTCTATATGACGGACTTCTCACGGATCGCGGACACCGTTTGGGGGATGGGCGAAGGAAAGCAGGACTATTACGATAGTCTGAACCGATACCCGCTTTTGATTCTGGACGATCTTTCGGCCGAGAGAAAAACCGAGTATATGCAGGAGATCGTCTATAAAGTGATCGATGCGAGATACAAGGCGAAACTTCCGCTCATCGTCACTACCAACTTAACAGCGGATGAACTCAAGCATCCCGCTGAAATCACGAACCAGCGAACATTCTCAAGACTCTTTGAAATGTGCTTGCCGATCAAGGTCGAGGGTGAGGACAGAAGAAGGGCAAAACTCAAGGACACTCACAGAGAGTATATGGATTTGCTTGACTGTTGATGTGTCGTTATGTAATCAAAATTGTTTCACATGAAACAAATGAAAGGAGCAAACATGAAAGTCAAACTTGACGAAGGGGCATTTCCTCCCGAATCCGCTCATGATGCCGATGCAGGATTTGACCTGCGGACACCGATTGATGCCTACATTCAAGCGGGATGTTGCATAACGATTGACACAGGTGTTCACATTCAGATTCCCAAAGGCTATGTCGGATTCCTCAAAAGCAAGAGCGGGCTGAATGTCCGCGACCATCTGACAGGTGAAGGGGTTATCGATAGCGGATACACAGGAAGTATTCGCGTTAAACTCTACCAGCATCACGGAGACGGAAAGCAATTCCGTAGAGGTGACAAGATCATTCAGATTGTTTTTCTTCCGATCTTCAAGCCCGAACTTGAAATCGTTGATGAGTTGGAAGAAACGGAGCGCGGAGACGGCGGTTTCGGTAGCACGGGGAGATAATCATGAGAGCGGATTGGGATAACAAACCCGAAGCATTCGGGATATCGAGAATCTGCGAATCATGCGGAAAAAAGTTTATGCCAGCCGTATATCATCAGTATGTTGATTACACAAGCAGTGAAATGGGGCATAAGTCCTTCGGACACAAAAGACGAAAGAAATATTTTTGCTCATACACTTGTTTTATTCACCGAGAGGAACAGGTTGGCTCGCGTGGGGGAAAGAGAATACAGGTATACGATCTTAACGGAAAGTTTATTCGTGAATTTCGGGATGCACAGGAAGCATCTATGTGGCTTTCTGGAACGGGCTGTCCCATAGATAACCGAATGATCCAGCGTTGCTGTCGTGGAGAAATAAAACGATACAAACAATACATATTCAAATACAAGGAGATAGAATTATGAACAGCGTAAATCTTACTGGCCGTATTACGGCTGATGTCGAAGTAAAGCAGGCAGGGGAATCTTCCGTTTGCAATTTCCGCATTGCGGTCAAGAGACCCAAAACCAAAGACAAGACGGACTTCTTCACCTGCGTAGCATGGAGAAACACGGCTGACTTCATCGGACGATACTTCAAGAAGGGTAGCATGATCGCCATCACGGGTTGTCTTGTTTGCGATGAGTACACGGACAAGGAAGGGAACAAGAGGTCTACTGTTTCCATCCGCGTGGACGAGGCAGACTTCTGTGAGAGTAAGGGGTCGAGCGAGTCGAAGTTCGAGCCGAGATTCGAGACAGTCGAGTTAGATGACTTCCCATTCTGATAGGAGGAGATTGCATGGAGTTCATCGTAGAAGGTAAACCACAGGGGAAAGCCCGTGCCCGTACCTATTATGATAAGCGGGCTGGCAAGATGCGGAGTTTCACGCCCGATCAGACAAAATCGTATGAGGATTTGATCAGATGGAGTTATAAGGCCGCTGGCGGTCAGTATATGGACGATGCTGTCCTGCAAGTTGAAATACAGGCTCATTATCCTATCCCGAAGTCGTGGAACAGGGGTAAGACCAACGAGGCTGTGAGGGGAATTACGAGACCCACAGTAAAGCCCGACTGCGACAACATCATTAAGGTCGTGCTGGATGCCTTGAACGGGGTCGCCTACTATGACGACAAGCAAGTGGTCTGCGTTGCCTGCAACAAGTATTACGGGGAGCGGGGCTACTTGAAGATCACCATCCAGAGAATATGAGTTAACCATTAAAAAGAGAGGAGCGGGGCGACCCGCTCTTTTTTGTGTCGCTTTGTTAGAAAATAGTTGCAAGAAGATAACATTCATGGTACATTATGGATGTAAGATAAAACAAGGGGGATGGGAAAATGAAAAAAGCAGTAATTTACGCAAATTACTTCAAGCAAGCACAGGCTGGCATGGACTACGCCGAGGAGAAAGGATATCAGATCATCGGGATGAAAAACGCCCGACACGACATTATCGGAGAAGCAGGAATGGATGTACTCTTGATCGTGACAGGCGAAAGGAAGTACAGAACATACGAAGAAATCCTGTTCATCGAGAAGATGCAAAACTGGTACGATGTTGAGATCGTCGAATGCAAGGGGGATGCACAATGAACACGGAACTTGAGATCGCATTGGACGAAGCAATTGACGCATACAACGAGGAAGTAAACGAAGACGCCCGCCTTTGGTGGTGGGATGTCCTCAATGAACTGCATGATTTGAGCGATGACGAAGAAGTGATCCGCATGATTATCCGAATCGAAAGAGAGACAGAGAAACTACAATCAAGAAGGGCGGCAGGACTATGAAATATCTACACTTGGTAAATGCACACCAGCAGGAATTAAACAATTTCCCTATTATGTGGGCATTCAACGATGAGCAATTCGTTGAGGGGATGAAGAAACTTGGTCTTAAAGAGACCGACACGGATAAGGTATACTCCATAGGAAGCGGAGGATTTATGAGAAAGCGGGATGCTGGTACTTTCAACGAAATGATTACTCGGCACAACAGGGAAATGAAAGAGGCATTCTCGGATGACGAATTTGCTTACGATGCATTCTTGTATGAACTGGGCAATCACGAGTTCTGCATTACATACGAATATGAACCGACTCTTGATGCCCTCGGACTGACAGAGGATGATTTAGTCGCCGATGAATGCAGGCTAATGAAGATCTTAAAGAAAGCGAAGGATGACTACATGGCAGGGGTTGAGTATTGATGAATGTTGTTATATATGCAAGAAGCAACATAGAGGCAGAGGAATACAGGCAAATACATCATTGTGCAGAGTTCGCCAAAGCGAAGGGATATAGAATAATAGGCATTGCGACAACGGAGCAGGAAGTCGAAAGGATGGTACTTCAAGAGGATGTTCGGGCTGTTATGGTCGTACACCCGAGCAGGATTTCTCGCAGTCTATCAGAGTATTCGCAGATCAAAAAAACGCTGTTCAAGTTCGGTGCAAAAATCATAATAGCAGAAGGGTACGAAGCAAGGGGTTAACTCCTTGCTTTTTTGTGTCGCAATGTCATCTTTTTGCGAATTATGATAAAATTAAGAAGTGGAATGATCAAGTTGAAAACCATTTTCGCGAGATAACGGAAATGGTTTCGTTATGAAAAGGAGTGGAATCATGAAGATCATACTGAATGCAGGGCATACGAAAAGCGGAGCGGGAAGTGGAGCATTGGGATATGTCAAGGAAGGGGAGGAAACTCGAAAGATCGTGTCGCACATCAACCGTTATCTGACCAGCAAAGGTCACGAGGTTGTCCTTGATACGGTTGACAAGGCGGATAGCCAGTTAACTTATCTGTATGCTGTTGCGAGGAAGGCAAACGAAATACAGGATGCTGATCTGTTCGTATCGATTCATCTGAATGCAGGAGGAGGGCAGGGGTGCGAGTGTTACACATGGAAGGGTAAGAAAACGGAGGCCGCAGTCGGGGTATGCAAGGAGTTGAGCAAACTTGGATTCCGAGATCGTGGGGTGAAGGATGGTAGTCATCTGTATGTGATCAGCAAGACAGAAATGCCCGCTCTTCTGGTTGAGGTGTGCTTTCTGGACAACAAAAAGGATGTCGATCTGTACAATAGTCTCGGCAGTAAGGTATCACAGGCTATAACGAGAGGTATTTTGTGTCATAATGTTAGAAAATAAGCCAAAAGGCATTGACAAATTTTACATTTAGTGCTATAATGTCAGCATAATCGATTTTACGGAGGGTGCAGGGGTGACTATTGAAGAAATAGGCTGGTAAATGCTCATGACGAGAACAGCCCTCTGCTTCTTTTATTTTACGGCAAAGGAGCATCGGATATGGATGAAATGTTGGTTGGTGCAAGTGTCCCAGCGATCGCCGCGTGCGTGTATTGGATTGTAAATATAATCAAGTACACCACAAAGAACGACGAAAGGGTCAAGAAGTTTGTTCCGCTCATTTCCTTTGTTCTCGGAGCGATCTTCGGCTTGGTCTGCTTCTTCCTGGTCCCGAATATCATGCCCACGAGTAACATCGTCGTAGCGATCGTAATTGGTGCGGCCAGCGGGTTATCTGCAACGGGCTTTCATCAGATCATCAAACAAATTGAAAAGTAAGAGCGGAACATGAGTGCAGGAAATTGGGTAACAATCATCGTTGCATTGATAGGTCTGGTCGGCACGATCATCACGGTGCGGGCTGGATACAAAAAGAACGAGGATCAGAACGAGAAGCGACAGAAAGAAGCGGAAAAACGGAGTCGCGAGAATACCGAGTTGATCCTGTATCGAATCGGTGTGCTTGAAAAGAAGCAAGACAAATACAATCACTTGCAGGAGCGAACCTTCAAGGACGAGCAGGATATTGCCGTCATTAAGGCAGACATCGAATCAATCAAGGAAAAAATCGACTATCTGCACGGTGAGTAAGAAGGCGGTATAATGGCGGGTCGTAAAAGCGTATATGAAACTCACATCCAGCCGAATCTTGAACGGATAACGGAATGGCGAAAGGTCGGAGCGACCGTCGAAAATATCTGCGAAGCATTAGGAGTTTCCACAACTTCATTCTTCAAGTATTTGAAGGAGAAAGCGGAATTTGCGGAGGCTTATAAAAAAGGGACATTTGAGTTCTGTATGGATCTTCGTGGTGAACTCGCCCGAATAGCATTCAAACATAAACTTGAGACAAAGAAAGTCTACAAGAAGAAGGATGATGCAACAGGAGCAGAAACCACATATACAGAGATCACCACAAAAGAGGTGGACGGCGACATTGCCGCCATCAATTTGCTTTTGAAGAACCTTGATAAGGATTGGTCGAATGACCCGAAACTCCTCGATCTAAAACAGCAGGAATTAGAACTCCGCAAGATGATCGCAGAGAATAAGGATTGGTGATCTGATGGCTTATTACAACACGCTTCATGCATTCTACAAGAGTAAGGAATGGTTGGATTTCAAGACCATGCTCATCCTGGAGCGATCTTCGGATGATGGTTTGGTATATTGCGAGCATTGCGGAAGACCAATGGTAAGCAGAGGAGACATCATACCTCACCATTGCCACACATTCCTTACACTTGACAATGTGAATGATGCTAACATATCCCTCAATCCAGAGAATATCCAGTTGGTGCATTTCAAATGCCACAACGAAATACATGATAGATTCGGGTCGTGGACAAGACATATATATCTGGTATATGGTTGTCCGCTATCTGGTAAAAGCTCTTTCGTAGAAGAGAGAGCAGGAGTCCATGATCTAATAGTTGACATGGACAAAATCTATGCCTGCATATCCAATAACCCTATGTTCATCAAGAGCGGTCGGATCGCAGATAATGCCTTTGCCGTCCGTGATTGTCTATTACAGGATATAAAGATGAGACGGGGTAAGTGGACAAATGCCTTTATAGTAGGAGGCTATCCATTCAGAGGAGAGAGAGAACGCCTGTGTGTAGAATACGGGGCGGAGGAAATCTTCATAGAGTGTGATATGGATACAGCCTTAGCCCGTCTGGAAGACACATGTGATGGTCGAGATAAGACGGAGTGGAAGAAGTATATAAAGACATGGTTCGACAGGTATAGTTAATAGTTTGGTATCACGGGTTTTGCCATTGCCCATGATATATATTTTCTCCTTTTTATTTTCCTTTCTTGCCGATGACAGAGCGGTCAGTAAATACTCTGTCTCGTATGCTGGTATAGCCTAACGGTAAGGCAACTGATTTGTAATCAGTCGATGATGGTTCAACTCCGTCTATCAGCCCCAAACAGATATAGAT
>UZAT01388890.1_pt1 | contig 29483 bp, 22 predicted proteins | sample 2160861 | NCBI WGS metagenome assembly UZAT01 (sample SAMEA5138306, study PRJEB28736) | viral metagenome | reverse complement strand
TATAGTATTTACGGGATGTCATATTACCGCATAGATGGTGAAGACTTCTATCCTCTTAATTGCCAAGAGGGAACAATGTTTGTCTGTAATATACCTTTCCCTAACGAGAAACCGTTGTCATTATATGTGTCGCAGGAATTACATTTTGCAGACTGTAAAGCGGATAATCGTATGTTGCAATCAAAGCAGTATCCCCAATTAAATGTTTCTTTGCAAGGCAATGAAAATCTAATTGCATTCTTCAATTCATATCCATCCTCGCAATTGGGTGAGAATTTTATGACTCATTGGGCTATGTATGCCAATGCTCCGTTGGCACATGGCATAAAGGAAGAACTTTATCCCAAGTTACGTGAAGCAATCCAAGGTAAGACGTATAATCCGCAAAACGAAGCGTTTCGCCTTTTTTGAACGAACCGCTCATTTTTTCAAAACGAAATGTACCTCTAAGGGGCATCCCCCTTTTTCAAAAATTTTTCGACTGGCTTACGCCAGTATTCAACAATTAAAACGGCGTTGGAACACCATTCCAACGCCGTTCGTTTTTCGCTTTGTCGCTTCGCTCCCGCTATGCTACTTCGGCTATCGCCTTGTAGGCTTCGACGCTTTGTGCTTTCTCGATTTTTCCGCGGAAGGCCAGGCGCGACCCGATAACCGTGTCCGAGCTCGAAGCAACGCTACTCGCATGCGCGAACGACACACCGCCATTCGAGTACGCGTAGATGCTGCCACGATAAACCACACGGCTAAGTGACCCCGTATAGTAATACTTGTCGCAGTAGTAAGTGGTCTCACTACCTGTCAATGTTCCGACTGGTATGATGTCCATATACTTGCCGTGGGCTACAGCTGTGGTGAACTGGTCTGAACCCGTCTTCGCTTTGACTTTACGGCTCGTGCCGTCTGGCATATCAATCTTCCACTTATGATCAACAGAACCATCATTCACGGATACATTGTCCATCATATCGTACTTGTGACCATAGATATCCTCATAGCCCAAGCAGTTCACGTTGTTTATCTGCACATAGGAGCCGTTTTCCTCATACCAAGCATAGGTGGTCTTGTTGTTCGGATTGACGGTATCCTTCATGCCCAACATTGCCGTGCCGCCTGTCTTGCGGGCATAGGTGTCCTGACCGTAACCGCACTGCGCCTGGCTGTTGCGTCTGCCATACTTGGCAAAGAACAGGTTGGCAATATCACGGTGCATATCATAGTCTATCTGCTGCATTCCGCGTGCCTGGCTGTAATAATGGAAGTCCGTCCAGTTCATACTTGCGGCAGTTGAACCGCCCGTGATACAACTGCGGAGCTTTGTGCCTACGATAGAACTACCGAAAACCGCGGTGAAGCACTCCTCATGCTCTACCCAATCGGGCTCCATGTCTTCAATCCTGTCACTGTTAGACAGCACAACCTTGTCGAACTCTGCGGTACGGTAAACGGTGAAGTGCAATTCTGTGGCTCCTGCCGGTACATCATATATGAGATACATTCCGTTCTCAAACTTAACCGACAAAGATGATACGACCACATTGTCGAGGACATTACCCTCCGAATCCGTAAAGATTGAACCCATAAGGTTTGTACCGACTACTGAAGGGAAGCGGACACGCTTGAAGCCAGACACCTCCACACGGCAGACCGCATAATTGCTGTCGCTGGCATAGGAGTTGGCAAGCGTTCCCTTACCTGTCATTATCTTGTACTTGTCCTTATAGTCGCCTGCATCAGTTATATCCTGGAGCGTCAGAACTGTTGCCTCTGGAACATCTGGCATCGCCTTGTTGGTACTGTAGCAACTGTAGTTCTTGCCGTTCAGATAGTCATTGATACCCTTGAACCAGTAATGTGGCTCGAACATCATCACATCGCCCTCGCTACCGTCAAGCATTGCAGGGGTGCAGTTCGTTGTCTTCTCTGCGTCTGCATAATAGTTCGAGTTCTCATCGTGCAATGGGAAGTAGGTCATCACGCCGTCCTTGTTGTTCGCCGTAGTCTCAACCCCTGCAATGGTTATATTGCGTGTGGTCGGCTTGGTCGTAACTTTGGCAAGGCAACGGAAACGCTGCCTCAGGATGGCTTTGACATGACCGCTCGGCACATAGTCATTTCCATAGGCACAGCCCGTATGGTTGTCGGGGTTGGTCACATTGTCATCTGCCGAAACATCCTCATCGCGCTCGATCATCGTGTACTGCGGTTGCATGATGTTCAACTCTGGATAGTGAGCCTTGTACTCGGCATACACTTCGTCATCGAGGTAGGCAGTAAGCTGATATGAGCCGACAAGAGCACAGGTATCAACAGCATTGCCGTTCGCATCGATACCGCCAAGGTGCTTGTATCGAGCAAGGAATGTCTCATCGCCTGTCATATTGACTCCTGTGATACGGACACGCTTCACATTGTTACAACGAGAAAGGATTGTCTGCCAATCCAAGTTAGGGCACTCGGCAAATCGGAAAGTCTCTATTGAGTTGTAACCCTCCACAATCAGACCGTTATTGTCAAGATTAGGCAGATACTCCAATCGTAAAGCTGTAAGTGTTGCTGGAAGTATCGCCTCACGCAACGGAGCACCTTCCGCAAACACTACACTCTGTGCTTCTGTTCTACCAGCATTCAGCACCTCAAGGCGTGTCTGGTTGGAGAAATTCAGTTCCGAGGACGAGAGTGTGCCGGTTCGGGCATTCTTCTGTCCGAACAGATTGACCTCACGGAGTTGTCGGCACTGGTCAAGTACCGCGCACCAACCCGATGCACCGTCACCTGTCGTACTCAAGTCCAGATACTGAAGCTTGGTACACTTGTTCAGGTTCACGTCACCCGTCAGATTGTTTGCCACACCTCGCATATCAAGCCTCTTGGCTCGGCTGGCTCCATATACTCGTATCGGGTCATTGACTGTAAACGCATCGGAGAAGGTAAGCGTCACCTCCTCTCCCTTTTCAGCTCGCTGTGACGGTTGTATCGATGGGGAGTTGTTCGTTCCATAGCCGAAGTAATAAACTTCGTTTGCTGTAACCACTATCGTATTGGCTGCTTCTGTCGCCTTACGTGCAAGATACATGTCGATATTGTCAGAACGATAGCTTCCCGTTTCATACTTAGCATCAAGCAATGCGTAACGGTTGCGAACGGTATGGATACGATGGTATTTACGGCTTCCATGTAGAGCATAGATGTGTGGATATTTGGTCAGCGTACCCTTCACATCAACACCCTCAAGCATCGGCTTGATGTACTTCCATTCACCCGACTTGTTGTATTGTCGTGCGGACCAATTGCTCATCTGCTCCTCATTCAGCACCTGAAGAACTCGCTCGGGAGTCATCACCTCACGCAATGCGGCTGCATCAGACTTCAGTTCCTTTTCATAGTTGGCAAGAATAAGACACCAGAACATACTTGCATAACCTTCGAAGGCATACTTGCTCTTTTCTGCGTCCCAGGTCTCACGGTCCACATCATACTTGTAAGCAAGGAAACAGTCGTTTCTTACGAGGTAAGCGGTATCACCGTCATAGAACAAGATATACCACACCACCCCGTCAAAGGTTATCCAGATCATATTCTTCGCACGCTGGTCGAAACAGGTGTTGTAGTCTGTGAACACATAGAAGGTACGCATCCAGCGCGTGTTAAAATACATCGGGGCTTCGTTCTTGAACTTGTCGCTCTTGAACGACGCTATATTCTTAAAGTTTACTGTATCGGCATCGGTTGGAACACAATCACGCACCCAACGCCACAGACGCAAGATAGCCTCCTTCTGGTAACTATTAGCCTCTTTCTCATCCTTGGCCGTGTTGGGGTTAGTCCACACCGTATCCTTCGGATAATTGAATTCAAGGGCGTTATCAAACTCTCGATTGAACTGCGACTCGATGTCTTCATCAACCTGGAACAAGTCTAACTTCTGTGAATTGTTCAGGAACTCAAGGCTGATGACCTTGCTCTCATCGATACCAGCAACACCTTCAAAACCGACTACGGGAGCCCATCCTGACTTGTCGTTATTGAAGTTGTACTGACCGTGATATGTGGGCTTCTCATCAATGGACTCTGCCGAGAACATATCGCAAGGCCAGCCGTTAATGGCGGTACGGATAGTATTGTCTATCTCCTGGGCTGGAGTGAACAGACCAATCTCTTTGAAGCAGTCATTGAACAACTTGGCAAGACCAAGGTTATGAGTCATTGAACTGTCCGAGTAGTCATTCTTAGGATTGGCTATTTTAACCTCCTTATCTCCTGGAACGATTGGCATCTTCAAAGAATCCTGCTTCACACCGTTAATCCACAATTCAGGCTCAACACCCTTGGCAAAATAGATACGGTAGTTCTTGCGGGCATACTTCGTGGATGATGTACCCTGAATGCGGATATATACATTCTTCAGGATGATTTCACCACCCCAAGGCGGATATATGTACACATCAGCAAGGAAGTTTGTATCCTTGTTGTTCTCGGAATTTATCTCATCAAGACCGCCCTTGCGGACTATCAAAATAGCGCCCTTTCCTTTCTTGCGGATCTTCTCAATATCTATACCGAGACCCTCATCATCCAAAACATCGTTCTTGTCTGCCAGATCTGCCATTTCTTCAGCGGTCGGACGGTCCACAATATAGTTGCCCAACTCGTCATCATCGGAGATGGCTTCATTATATATACGCACAAGACGAACCTCGACATCGGCATAGCTACTGTCTATGGTAATGCCCTGCGGTGTATCTTGAAGGAAATTGTCAGCCTCGGCATAGATATCCGCCTTACTTCGCTCTCCATCGATGTACAACTCCATCAGCCTGCCGTCTGCGCGCTTGCCTACAACGAAAGCCACCTTCAGCCATTCCTCTGAAGCGAGTTCCATCCCCACACCGACATTGGTGACAACCTCGTTGCCGTCCTCATCGGTCACGGTCTTTGTCGAGCCTGTGTACATCGAGGCTTTCTCAGCTGTAATCTGGAAACCTTTCGGACCGGACATACAGGTTATGACATCACCTTCTCGGTCAACCACATTGGAAACTCTGTACTCAAATTCAGCGGTAAAGCCTGTAGATGCAACATCGGAAACAAAAGGCTTATAGCCGATTGTTACCTGTGCGCCGTTACGCAAGAGAAGCGATTCCCCGTTCCAACCGCTCGATTTCCAGTCCACCCCTTTGAATGTCGTTTGAACATCGTTAGAACTCCATACGGCTGGATTCTCCTCATCATTGCTACGACCGGCAGCACTCAATTTCATGACAAGCCCATAGGTTGTCTCACCAATATTCACGCTGCTCTCAGTCACATTGATATGGAATAGATACTCCGTTTCCCCGCACTTGAACATCATATCGGTTGTTCCCTGTGTGGTAAAGCGGTTCTTGTATGTCTGGCTGGTGCGTGCCACGCTAACGGTATTGCTCTTCACATTGCCATTATACACGTCCATCTTGGCTGGAGTGGTATTCGGATCATAGGCTACGTATTCAAATGTAAGCTGCCCGTATTGTCCCACATCAAGCGTAGGAGTCAGATGTGTATCCGTAAAGATACGACCGTCAGCAAAGCGGAGTTTCGTTCCAATAAAAGGCGTTTCCGAAGGACCCTTCAGGAAGTCGATATAGATACTCTCACTCTTCAAGGCAACACCGTTCCCGGCTTCCATCTCCGCTACCATCTGGACAGTATGGCGGCCCAAGAACAAACCGCTCACAGGTATGCTGAAGCTTCCGTTGGTTGTTCCGCTTCGGGTCACGGTTGCCGCATCATATTGCGCACCGTCAAGGTATATGGAAACCACCTTGGTTCCTGAACCGCTGACAGCATAAGGGATATTCACTGTAGAATACATTCCATAACCTCCACCCGCAATGGAATTAGCGAGATTGTATGAGCTTGTCAGGGAGAGAGCAACAACCTTCACCGACACATAGCTTTGCTTGGTTTGTGTCTTACCTGTTCCAGGATCTATCGTGGTGGCACGGACATAGACATCAGTCGTTCCGATCTGAAGATACTTGGAAAGGTCAAGCGTATAGGTACCCTTGCCTACATCCTGAATGGTGTTGCTATAGGTGATAGAAGAGCCATACTTCATCGTCACCTCAATGTTTGCCTTCTGACCTGTGGTCACTCCCTTGTCATCACCACTACTGTATTGGTGGTCGTATGTATAGGTAAGCTTAGACGAACCGCCGTACTTGATGACGGAATTGTCAACGGAAGCACTCAAGACAATCTTTGTGGTGCTGGCATCACCGCCGCCACTGCCTCCACTGCCCGCAGGTATATCTACGGAAGCAATCTCCGCCCCGCTCTTGTTGGTAATGGCAAGGCGGAGACGGCTCTCGTCATCACTTATCTCCGTACTCATACCGAACACGGTGTTGGCTTCAATCTCATTGAGCTTGGCAGTAATAGCGGAGTTCTGCACAGGGTTCGTGCTGTTCGCATCAAGTGTTTCGTCTATCTCGGTACGTTCAACCACGATATCTACCTTGCCGTCGGCATCAGGAACAACTGCCTGACCGTTCACGCTTAACTCCTTAATCTTACCGCCCCCATATTCTTCCCAGCTTGCAACATCAAGGAAGTTCTCTATAGAGGATGCACAAAAACGATAGTCCACCCATTTGCCGGCTGACACTTCAAAGGTGATTATCATACCCGGCTTTGCATCATCATCAATGTCTGCATTCGACAAGGATTCCACTGCTGAAGCAAGGGTATAGTAGCCACTCTGCAACGGTTGCTCGGTTGTCAGGTTGTAGAACCCGCTACCTGAACCGCTACCGCTTGCTTCAACAAGGGTTGCCTCATCTTCGCTCCACACATACATCTTCTCCCCGCAGAGATAGACCTTGTTTTTATGGATTGAAATTCCGTCATTAAAAGAGTCTGCATTTCCCCAATCGGAATAATATTGGTTTCCTCCACGCGCAACAAACCGTCCAACCTCTTCACAATAAACGATTGCTTCTTCTGTATCAGGAATACCGTCAATGATAGTTATACGGCTTTCCTCTCCCTTGTATGGGATATACTCATCAAATCTCACTGTCGCACCTTTAAGGGCTGCCAATGCCGTTTTCTCATAGGAAACAACGACTTTGTAAGCATTCTCTTTTACCGCGTTTGTTTCACGGGCTGCAGTACTTGCCTCATTAGCCGCAGCAGCTGCCAACTCGGCAGCACTATTGGCTGTCTGAGCTGCACCTTCCGCTGTTTCCGCAGACTGTTCAGCTCTTGTCGCCGCATTATTGGCAACTTTGGCCGCATCTTCAGCAGGTTTGCGCAACAAGGTTATGGGGGCGCTTACAACCTCCGCACCTCGAATGGCGGGTAGGCAGTTCACCCCATCCAAACTATCCACAACGGGAAGTTCGTCAACACTCTGGGATTCCGCCTTGATGGCGTTAATCAGTTCCTGTTTCTCTTCATTCGTCAGTGCCATAGCTATTCATTTTTAGATTGATTTTCCAACTGCTCCATCAAACCGTCAATGAAGTTGGGAGCACACAACTTCTCGGCCACCTCAGTAATGAGTTTAACTTCTTCCTGGGAATACTCTGTTTCCCCCTCGCTATGGAATATCTTCATTGCGAGGACATGAGCCCGAATACCGTTCACATTCAAATAAATCATATCGGCGAAGCTCTCTCTTGCATCGCCAGTCTTCCGATTTTTGCGACTTACCCCTGTGGGGACGCTAAATTGTTGAAAATTGAGTTTCATTTTATTAGCTTGAATGATTTATAATCTGATACCTAAATCCATCTATTTTTGTAATAAGTACGGTAACAGCATCTCCTGCCGCCATTTTGTAGTCTGTGCTACTTTCATTTGCATTATAAATACCTTTCAATGTAATAGGCAAAGAACCTTGTCTTACTCTGAACGTTACTACTGCAGCAAAGTCGTTCGGTAGCGTACCCACACCGAAACTTCGAGCAACCGAAGACTCTTCTGGTAGTGTTACTTCTGTGCCACTATATCCCGATTTGTTATAGTACATAAGTATCACATTATGCTGCGAAAAGTCCACTTGGTATGTGCCACTATCAAATGTCAGAATTTTTGCTTTAGTGTTAATAAAGGCTGGAGCCATCAATGCTGCATTGGAAGATATTCCGTAGTTTTTTGTACCACCCGAAACATCAATGAACAATCCGTAGTTTGCCTGGTCGAAGCCATAATTTCCAAACGTGTTAGGAGCTTGGTTGACAATGCGTCCTACTGCGGTAAAAGCTCCACCAACTGATGCAGGTATTACATCGTCACCGAACATTACATAACCTTTATTACCTCCAACTCTGAAAAAGTCTTTGTATATCGCAAGGTTTCCGAATACTTCACCCGAAGCAGATGCGGTTGCGCCAATTCTTCCGCTACCGATTTCGAATCCACCGATATGACCTTTGTTCGCATTAATTTCTCCTGTAAACTTTCCGTTGACTGCTTCAATACTTCCATCATCCAAAATCTTGAAATTATTGTTGGCAGTAAACAGTCCCTCTAACTTAATATTGTCCGCTGTCAGTTTGATGACCGACCTGGTTGTTCCGTCATCTCCTGATTCTTCTACCGTCACACCTATGAGAGCAACATTACCATCCCCATCCTGTGCATACAGTCCTGCCCCTTCCGGCTTTATCAACAGCCCGGTTTCCTTAAGCAAAGCCTCGTCCCTATCATATACCGCTGCCGAAATCTTCACCAATCGTTCGGACTGCTCAAGCAAAGTCCTGTACTGGTAAGCGAAAGCTTCCATTTTGTCGGTACTCAATACAAGCATGTAAAGGTATATATCGCCTGTAAACGATAGTTTGAAGTCCCCTGTTCCATTCCAAAGACCGCTACAGGTGTATTGTTTGTACACCCCATCTGTAGACTGAAGCTGCTCCTCTATATTCATTGAGTCAAATTCCACAAACCCCGTCTTATCCACATTCTCAAACAAAACCTTGAGTGTGCCCGGTTCTGCACATCGATAGAAGAACGACAGATATACAGGCATGGGGGTTCTTAACCCGTCAGAGGCTACACCCATCTCGGGAATCACACGAAGATTGGCATACTTCTGAAGGATATACTTGTTGCGGATACGGACTACCAAACGTCCGTTGTCCGTGGTAACGCTTGCACTGTCCCCCTTCTTTGAAAGGACATTGCTGTTCGCCCACACCCACTTGTTGCCGACAAGGAAGAATACCGTCTCATTCTCTGTGGTCCATTTGTCAAGACCATCAGCAAAGGCTGCATTGTTCAAATATCCGTTCTCACCGAGAAAGTCCTGGCGTATGCCTGTGACGGCAGCCTCTATCTTTCCCTCTGTTATTTCAAACATGGTCTCTACATCCATATTGCGGTTGGCAAGTATGAATGTGCCACGCAAATAGGCATTATCACTGTATATGCCATCCCCATGCGGTTGCTTATCTGCTGGGAAGCCTGTATCACTGATACCATCAAGGTTTCCGAATCTGGCACGAAGGCAACCTGCAAAGCTCTTTGACTTGACCCCGTTCATCACATCGATACGGGGTTGTCCATCTTCTGTGGCTGATACCAAGATAAGGTTCTGACGTGCCTTATTTACGGTGTTACCCATAAGCACGCACTCATCACCGACCTCCGGAACTGTTCCTTCAAACTCGTCCGTTGGAACCAGGATTGCGCCATTCTCCACATCCGCCACTTCCACCCAATAACTTTTGATGGACCCATTGGCGAACACTTGGCATCGCACAAGGTCATGGGGCATAAAATGGTTTTCCTGTTCAAAGGTTATTCGGTAATAACCATCCTGTTCTTCAACCGCCTTAATCTTACCATTGGCAGCCGACACGACTATCTGACCGCCTACGCTACGGATGCGCTCAATCAAAAGTTCAAGGACAACCATCGTCTGACGTACTGTAAGCTTGTCTATCGTGAGATGTACCACTCCGTTGGCATCTTGCCATAAGCGATACCCACAACCAAGCAAGCCGTCAACAAATTGCCCGGCTCCTCGCAAAGTATCGGTTATTACCTCCTTGTGCTGAACACTGTCCCCCTTACGGACCGGCTGGTCAAGATAATCATCGAACTGCCGCTTGTCCCACATATCGGCATTGTCCGCATCCTTGGCATGTTCAGCTTCATCTGCATGGGAGGCATCGTCAGCATAACCGGCCTTTATCTTTTCCGTACATGTAGTGTATCCGGTTTCGTCTTCTGTCTCTCGTAATTGGTCAATATAGAGATAGCTCTCATCATCAACGGTAAGCCTATCCAACATACTTTTGTTGATGTGGGTATGACCGTTGGCGTCACCGACAACAACCGGGGACGAGGTCACATTGACTACTGTACTGCCGCCTCCGGCAACAGCCGTCCCGCCCAACTTGCGCAAGCGTTCACTTCGAGGGCGGCTGCCACGCTTGTTTATGCTTAGGGTATATTTCTTTGCCATACTTGTTATGCTTTGTCATATTCATCCGGACGCAGTTCTATGAAACTACCTTCCATTGTATCATCCTGTGCATTCTCAACGGTTCCTGTCATCATCAACAATGTTCCCTTGGGCAAACTTGCCTCAGTATAGGTACAAACCCCATCGCCATTCATCTCTACCGTTCCGTCCAGTCTTGTTTTGCGGGATGCAAACTGACTATAGAGGGTTCCTATCAGCAGCTGCTCTACCGGGGCAGTTCGCCCGGCACGCTTCAACGCTGTTATCTGCTCATAGTCTGAAGAACTGAAGTAGGCACCTCGTGCCGTAGGAACCCCGCCTTCAGCGGTGCCGCATATTGTATCCAGTTCGATGTCTTCCTTTGCCTCTTCATTGAGTTTGGCAGAATATTCCACATCGTCGGTGTCTATCTCCATACTCCATTGGTCATTGTTCTGGATGGATATTTCAGGCAGTTCCATCAACACCCACGATATGTGGCCGGATACATTGTTCTCCTTATTCGAAGGATCATCAGTCAGATTATGCTGTTCATTGCGTACAATCCAAGGACCATTGCGCACCTCAAGCCACAACTTGCCACCAGTTCCGCCAAATGAAGGATAAGGTATATACTGTCCTTCTTCAGCATTAGCCAAGGCTGTTGTCATATTTTTCTTATGCGGATTGATAGCCGGACGGTTTCGCTTCCATCCAGTCACCCCGCTCGTATCCACGCGGTCGCCCTTGTCGTACCAGCATAAATAGCCAAACTCGGTAGGTGCAGCATCCTTGGTTGCCGTAAACCGAACCCAAGAACCCATTGTCTCGTCAAAGGACTTGATGGGGGAATTATAGCTACGCTCTACAACAGACTTATTGGTCCATACATAGATGGTATCGCTTCCTGATGGCTGGAACTTGATTGTAACGGGCACATAAATAAAGTTCCCGTATTTCTTGTAGGAATCAAACCAGTCTTTGTTCTTTAATCCTGAATCAAGATTGGTTGCATCCTCAAACGGGTTGTATCTCGGGTCCATCAACATATTGATGCTGATTCGCAGTCTCAATTTGCCCGGATCTGCAACTGGGGGAAGCGATATGGGGTCTGTGGTGAACAGTTTCCCACCTGCTGGCGAAACACTCTTTCCTCCGGATAGTGGAGCGCCATAAGAACTTGAGGTTGTAGTAGCATACCAGTTACTGCCTGAACCCACTTTATATCCATATATTGACAGCCATCTGATGGCAATACCTTCGCTTTCGGAACCGTCCTCCATCGGAACTATCTTATAGAACCGCAGTGAGGCATTATCCAACACAGCACCTTTACCTTCAGTATGGGTAAGCAGGGCGAACCCGACATCCGTATAGTCATACCAGTTGTCCATATCCGTTGAATAATGGTATGAAAACAATCTCACACCATCAGCCAATGTCACACCCGCTACGGTCTGGAGGGCTTGCTTTGCCTTCGAAGCATCCACAAAGGTATCTTTCACCCAACATTCTGTATTGCTTAACACACCGCTCTGGGCATAAGTGCTCCAGGTGATTTTTGCATCGTTGAATACTTTGTCAACACCCATCACTTGGTCGTCCGACATCCATTTCAACGCTTTACGAATGCCGTTCTGATACAATCCGTTCAAATCATATACCCACACTTTACCACCACGCTGTACCATACGCAACGCAAGAGGCTGTAACACACCTTCAAGAACTTCATACAAGGTCAGCGCTTCGCCGTCTTCATCATAGAAGTTATCTGAACGTACCATCAAGTCCGACAGTTTAAGCGGGTTCGTGGTACCAACCATAGACGAGCTTATCAAGGTCGTATCCAGTTCCAGTTCGCTGATGTTGCATCTTGCAAGTGCTATCTGTACCAGTTCCTGCAAGGTGCGCATATCTGCAAGGTCATAACGCAGACGGTCAAGTGCTCCAAAATCGGAGAAGGTCAGTGATACCTCGTAATTGGAACATTGCGAATAGGGTTCCTCATAGAATTCAGGGTCAAGGCAGCCGCTCCAATATAAAACCCCGTTACGGTATGCATCCAGGCGCAATGCCGTAGGATCTTCCGTGTACAGATTGGCATAGGTTCTGTCCCCGGGACTTATAAGCGTAAGTGTGGCAGTGCTTCCGCACAATGGCACTTCCTTACTCTCGTCATCCCACTCAAACACCAAGGGTTCATCAACGGAGAACTGCAACATTCCCACATTCCCGGTACCTATCTGTTCCCTGCTCAGGATATGTATCTTCCAGTGTACATTCTCCCTTGAGTAAAATTCACCTTTATATATCAAGTTCATAACTATGTTCTTTTATGACGTTTGCTCTCTCTTGCCAATAATCCCTCAAGACGACGACCCTTGATCTTGAAATCTACACTTCCGGCTGTACCCCCTCCCGTATCACCGATAATGGACTTCAGCCTGTCAAGTGGAGCTACGACTTCCGGGTTGCTGGAAGCACCGGCATACTCACCGAAAATACCCAAGGTCGGACCATAGGCGATAGCACCATCAGCGAAGGCAGGGATACCGGCAGCCGCTACAACGGCCAACATCGATGCAGTAAAACCAGCTGCGATACCAAAGCCCGCAAACGGAATAGCTGCATGCGCTGCCATATATTTGGCAGCAGCCAACTCCTTCCAACTTGCAGCCTCCAACTTGTTCGCAATGATTGTGGTCACTGACGCTGAAGCATTAGTTGCGGCAGCAGCAGCTCTTACTCCGGCTTCAGTTGTTTCGGACGTTGCCTCGACGCCTTTTGTCACAGCATGGGCTGCACTCGCTGCTGTCAGCAGATTGATTATACCTATTACGGTTTGTATTCCCTCATACAAACCTATAAACCCATCAACGATGCCCACAACAATCTGCCATGCATTTCCATTGCCCTTCAAGCTGTTAGTTATTCCCTCTATGCTACTCCCTATATTTTTAATACCACCCCAACCATCTTGCAATGCCTTACCTGTGCTTACTGCCGTCTTCTCTGCCTCTATGCCTGCATTCCTGATTGCATCTGCCTTGGCGTTCCAAGCATCTATCTGCTGATTGATTAGCGCAGCTTCGTCAATTGTCGCATTTTGCAGCTTATCCCTTAAAATGTCTATATTATCACCAATCTCTTTTAATGTGTCTGCATCATCATTCCATAATTTAGTATTTGAAGTAACTTTACCCGCGTTTTTTATTGCATCCGCCTTTTGCTCCCACATTGATATTTGCTGATTTATCAATGCTGCCTCCTCAACTGTGGCAGTTTGCAAATCATTGGTCAGTTTATGGATGTTGTCATTAATCGCTTTTAAGGTGGAAGCATCTTCTGTCCATATTGGGGTATTGTCTTCTGCTGCCTTTCCTGCGTTCTCTATCGCATCTGCCTTTTCCTGCCACTTGGCAATCTGCTGATTGATTAGCGCAGCTTCCTCTATAGTGGCGGTCTGTAATTTTTTGGTCAATATCTGAATGTTGTCTCCAATGGTTTTTAAGGTAGCGGCATCCTCTGTCCATATCGGGTTATTATCTTTTGAAGAAGCCCCCCCGCCTGTATTGCCACCAGTGCCACTAAAGTCTAAAACTACCGCCTTGTTCTTCTTTTTGGCTTCTGTATTAGCATCTATTGATTTGGTCTGCTGGTCCAAGGTTGCAGCGGCTTCCTTGGCTGAAGCGTTATCCTTGATTCCGAAGAACTTCTTTACCCATTCCCAAGCCTTTTTAATTACGGCACTTGCCTTTTCAAAAGCCGCAACCAAAAAGTCCCAAACAGCCGAAGCCACCTTTTTGACAGCATCCCATACCTTGTCACAGATATTGCGGAACCCCTCAAAATTATTGTAGGCATAGATGACTCCTGCCACCAACGCTCCGATGGCAGCGATGACAAGCCCGATGGGGTTTGCCGTGAGTACCAGGTTCAACACCTTTTGAACACCTGTCCATACGGCAGTGGCAGCAGAGGCTGCTTTTGTCGCCACATTCTGGAGGATGGTGCTGCCAGTCAATTTTACCACAACCTGGTTAAGTGTTGTCATTCCCGAATAGGCACTCTTCATCATCGTACCCATCAGGGCTATGGCATCGGCATTCTCCATTGCGAGGGCAGTGTACGGTGCCATAGAACCGAGCATCTCCGTAAAGCCTATCTTGATATTGTCCACCGATGCACGAAGCTCCTGCATACGCTGGGCTGTGGTTGCCGTTCTAACCGCTGCCTGTTCCTCGGCAACTGCGGTACCCGTAAGCTGGGCAGTCATCTCATCCACTGCAGAAGCGTTCTGGATAAGGAACTGCGCTGCAGCAATGTTTTCCATACCGAAGACCTTTGACAGATAGGTCGCATCGGAAAGTTTGGGCTTCAATGCCTCCAGGGCTGTACCCAACGAAGTTTCGCCCAAGTCAATTCCCAACTCGGTGTTAAGCTTCAGGATTATATTGCGTAAAGCGGTACCCGCCTCGCTTCCCTTGAGGTTTGCCTGGGAGAGGATTTCCAAAGCTCCTGCAGTAGATTCCACATCCAAGCCCATAGCGGAAGCGGCAGCACCTACCACCTTGAATGACTGCGTGAGGTCTTCAATCTCCGCAGCGCCATATTTTGAACCGGCAGCAAGAACATTGATAACTCGGTCGGCAGCTTCAGCGCCAAGACCAAACTGATTGATTGTTCCCGCAAGAGCGTTTGCCGCTCCATCAAGACTCATACCCGAAGCATGCGCCAAAGTGATTGACTTCTCCTCGAGCTTGTTCAAGCCATCGATACCGATTTTTGAGATTTCAATTTGAGAGGCAAGCAAGGAATAGGCACGGGCTGCCGCATCGGCTCCCAGTCCGGACTCCTTACCGAAACGGCGGCTATTGGCTTCAAGACCTTCCAACTCCTCACCGACAATACCGGTAATGGAGCTCAAGTCCGCCATGGATTGTCCGAAACTCATTCCTGTTTCGGTTGCACTGGCGAACTGTGCCCCGAGCCGTTCCGCTACCTGCAGCATAGCGTTGAAGTTCGGCATCTCGAGCTTATCAAGGGCAGACTGGAACTGCTGCATCTTCGTCTGCGTCTTGTCAACATCGGTCTGAAGGTCATTGAACGCACCAGTGATCTTCTTCACCATTGCGGAGACCTTATCCTTCAACTCTACTATAAATGACACTGATTTCATATCGCTCTGTTTATTTGTTACGGCTAACGCAAACCGAATCTGCGTTTTGCCTTTTCATATCTGGCATTGACCTCCTCGCGTGTTTCCTCACGCCTTTCGGTCTTTACCTCCTGCTTCTCCCATGGGAACTCCATAATGTCCGTAGGGCGGAGTTTCTTCTTGCTGTAAGGCTGGAGGGAACACAGGCACGACATCCTCACACGCTCCCACTCGCCACGCTCAAGGCGTTCCCGTCCTCCGTTCCAGGCATCAAAGATCGCCTTGAACTCAGAAGGGGTGCATCGTTCAAAGTCTTGCATACTCATTCCGATACACCCCAACGCTATTCCCATAAGTGCTTCTATGCCTCCTGACTCTACTTCATCGGAGTGTCCGCTGTTTTTTTTTGAGTCGCTTCCTGAACATCACCGAAGAACTCCGTAAAGTCTTCAGGCTCGAGCATATCGACAAACCTGTCAAATGCGATGTCGAATTCAACACCATCGGCATTGCAAGCACTCTTCACGCAACACCAGACGAACATCAACATCAGGTCAACATCTGCCTGGTTCACCTCGCGAATGTCCTTGCCACTCTCACGCTTGAAGCGCACCATCGCACCCATTGTCACACGGCAAGGGTACTCCTGTCCTTTAATCTTAATCTTCTTCATAAGCACATATTAAGTTTATGACTGTGCGGCTTCGCTCAAGCCGTTGCCTCCGTCAACTTTCTTAACCTCGCCCGAGTTCTCCAGCTGGACGCTATACTTTGAATCGTCGCCAGCCTGACCGTCAAGGTCCAAAGAAGTGATGATATACTTACCTGCATAACCACCTGTGGTCTTGCCCGTACGCTTGTCACCATCACGCAGAGAATATGCAGCTTCAACAGGCTCGCCTTTCAACATCAACTCCTTTAACTGGTCATAGGTCGGAGTCTCTGCATCGCCATCAGTAAGCACACAGCCATCCGCTGAAATGCTTTCGCTGAAGCTCTTTACATACTTCTCCTTCCATTTGCCAGAGGAAGCCTCTTTTGTAACACGTTCTCCCGTCTCTACCGATGTGCTGACCTTACAGCCAGTACTGAAACCGAGAGCCTTACCACCGACGCTCAAGATAAGGTCGGTGCCGTCCAATACGCTTTTTGCTACTTCGCTCATATCGTTTTGAATTTGAGTTTTACAATGATTGTTAGTAATATGCCGATGACTACACCGACAAGAAATGATATTAACGCCGTTTTGATAGGATTCGAACGCTGTTCTTTTTCCTCCTGAACAATGTTCTGCAGATCTTCGTATGCCTCCTTGTATGTGGCTGCTACGTTCTCATAGTATTCACATTGCCGCAACAGGCTGTCGCAGATGGCATACACAATTATTGTATCCCGCTTGTACTGCACTACGGCGTTAGCCTGTCCGCTCTTGGCCCGATATTCTGCCTTCTGGGGAAGTTTACGGAGGCTGTCTATCGGTATCTCCAGTGTCACTTGCGACTGTGGTACCGTCACCGTCTCGATCTTCCTTACTTCGTATCGTAGGCTGTCCACGGATTCCTGAACCGTGTTCAAGACAACCTGGGAGCTCGCCTTTCGTGAGGTCGCGCAGCCTGTATAGAACAGGACAGTCATCAGAATGCTTGCAACTGTTAGCATCGGCAATAGCCTTGCGGAGTCTCGCCATTTCGCGTTTGGTCGCACCGAACTCCTTTTTGGTTTCACGCAACTCTTCTCGTGTCTCATGCAATTCCTTCCTTAACGGTTCTACAATATTTTCTATCAAAATACGGGTGGCGTGTTCAGCGTTGTCAATACGCACTGACTCTGCTTCAGCTTTTGCTTTCTCGGCTTCGGCTTTCGCCTGTTCCGCTTTGGCATTCGCCTCACGAACGGTCGCCTTGAGTGTCAGTACTCCTATAAGGAGAGCCAACACACCACCGCCCAGTATGTAATTGAGTAATTCGCTGAACTCCATATCCACTCGTTTTATTGGTTAATCCCTATGGTCTTTAACCAAGCCTGTACATCAAAGCTGGGGCAACCCTTTGCTGCTACCTCCCCGTGTCCTATGATGCGGACTTTGGGGAATCGCCGATGGAAATCCTTTACATAGGTTTCCAAAGCCAGCTTCTGTTCTTTGGTGCGTGTATCCTTCGTAGTCTTGCCATCGGCTGCCACGCCGCCAACATACACGATGTGTCGGCTGATTGAGTTGTAACCTTTGGCTCCGTTGGTAATCTCCCAAGGATCAACATTCGCATCCTCATTGTTGGCAACAAGGCGTTCCACCTCGCCGTCAAGATGTATCAGGTCAGTATATCCCACCTGCGACCAGCCACGCCCACCCTTGCATACAGGGTTAGTGTGCCATGCTCGTATCTCATCAGACGATACTTCACGGCCTGGTGGCGTGGCGGTGCAGTGAAGGACTAAATACTTCAGCTTCGCCATTAAGCGGTAGCCTTGTAGCCGCTTCTCATCACGACACCTGCGTCGGCCTTCTTGAACATACAGATGAAGTAGTGACGGAAGTTGACCTTGTTACGCTGATACTCGGGGTCGTTCTCGGCAGCACTCCAGTACATCTTGGTTGAACCTGTAGCCTTGAACACTCGCTTGGTGTAGAATGCGAACGAACACTGGAACTCACCTGCAGATGCAGTGGCACCAACGGCTTTCTTCTCACCGCCAGTAGTGTAATACGGGTTGTTGCCGAAGGTATAGATGTCGAAACCATACATACGGGCAACCGTACCCTCACCACGATTGATGTTGTACTGCTCCTTGAAATTCTGGTCTGCCTCCAAGAGGTCGTTCACATGGTCAGGACAAAGTACCAGACGGCGGCTGTCAACAGGCACCTTCAGATTGTCGAGGGCTCGCTTCATTGCCACAAGGTCGGCTGGGGTAAGTTTCAATCGGCCCGTTGCTTCGTCCCTTGCTCCCGTAGTAGTTAGCACAGGAGTCTTGGCGGTATGTGAAGTCGCACACAATGCGTGAGCCGCCTTGGCGAACTTGCTGTCGTTGATGGCGTTCGAATGGCTCTCCTTCACACGGGAAATCTTGTCGTAGCTGATTGCGTACAGCTCATCATCTGTGACAGGGGTGACCTTTGTCTGGAACTTGTCAAGGCTGATGGTGATGTCTGCATCATCCAGGTTCTGGAGAGGAATAGGATATGTGGTATTGTTCACCAATACATCAGGGTCAACACCCACATCAACCAGATGGATGACATCATTATCCACCAACGAGGAGTTGTCGGGGATACCGTCCAACCATGAACCCACAAGGAACTCGCGGAGGGCTTTCACCATCTCACCCGTCCAAATCTCCTTCAGCACACCAGCACGCATCACACCCGAAGGCATTGCAGTGCTGACAACGGCGGAAATGGCATTCATACCAAGGGCACCTGCCACAGGGCTAACGCCGACAACCGCACCGAACGCTGCACCTGTAACCGCGTTGAACAGGAGAGCTGTTAGAAATGCAAACATTGTTTTCATTGTCTTTCTGTTTTTTTTTGGTTTGTACTCTGTTAATCCTCAATCTCACAGTCAATGCCGTACTCAGCCTTGTAAAGGCGCTTGTACTCTGCAGTATTTTTCTCGCGAAGTTCAAGGATCTTGTCCGCAGGAACCTCACTCAACTTTGAGTAGGTTGCGGGCGCACCAGTAGGAGCACCGCCCTGATGGCCAAGTGTCTGGCTCAACTTCACTTGAGGAGTCATAGCAGCAAGAATGTTCTGCAACTCATCAATACCTACCTTCTTGCCGAGCTCGACAAACTGGTCCTTCTTGTCTGCAGCCAATCGCTTCTCACCGATGGCCTTGTCTACCGCATTGGTAATACGCTCGAGGGTAAGCGTGTTGTTGTTCTTCTTGAGGTCAGCATTCTCCGCCTTGGCGGTCTTCAACTCCTCAATAGCTGCATTGATAGCAGCCTCGTCTGCCGTCTCCGGCAAGCCTAATGATAAGGCTAACTTTTTCTGATCCATTTGTTCTGGGTTTTGAAAGTTGTTGTTATTATTGAGTAAGGGCAAAGGACACTCTCCGTCCTTGCCAAGCGTGATACGCTTTCCGTCTTTCTGCAGTACGATGGCATCGTCATTGGCACCGATATCCACAAGCGAGACCTCAAAGAGTTTACTCTTGGTAATGGTCGGACTTGTCTGGCCTTGCACCAGGTGCTCCTTGTCATCGCTGAGTTCAAGGATGTCGATACCGACACTGACCATTCGAAGGCTTCCGAACTCATACTGCTTCTTACATCGCTTCGAGAGTTCCGACGCACAGTCGAACATCAGTTCTCCCGTCACTTCATCATTCTCTACCTTCAGGTCCTTCACATACCCGATGACTTGTCCGCGCTCGTGCTGATACAGCAGTACAGGGTTTCGGCAGTACTGCTCGACATTCATTCCTGATGTCAGCACGCGCGTTCCGTAACTGTTCAGGCTGTCGTTGGTGATTCGTACTCGTTTGCTCATATCTCTTTTTCTTTAGATAATCGGAGGGGGAATCCGCCCGATTGCGATGCAATATTAGCCCGACTTTTTCACCCGACCAAAATAGCGTGAAAGGGTTGCACACTTCTATGAAACCATTGCACACTATTTTGGCGAACACGCTGAAACTCCGCAACTTTGCACCAGTTGTTCAACATTTTAACCTTTCATATATGACAAAGGCAGACTTAGAAAAGAAGAAATCGTTGGCACGCTCTCTATACCTTGCAGGAATGGAACAGACGGAGATTTCAGACAAGGTAGGAGTATCGCGTGTCACTGTATCAAAGTGGTGTACAGCCGAGGGCTGGAAGGAGGCACGAGCTGCCAAGCAGGTTTCACGCCCCGAGTTGGTTAACAAGCTACTGCTCACCATCGACACACTCATCGAGCAAGTACACCAATCAGAAGACCCTACAATGATTGCAGGGCTCGGCGACAAACTCGCCAAACTATCATCAGTCATTGAGAAGCTCGACAAGAAGGCAAATGTCGTGGACGCAATCGAGGTGTTTATGGCATTCTCAAGATGGTTGGAATACCGTTCGCAGACCGACCCAGAGATTACTCCCGAACTGCTCAAGGCTATCAACAAGTACCAGGACAAATATCTCATCGAGTCGATGAGCGCAAATTCATTGAAGTAGTATGGCAGGATTAAGCGAACTGAAGAAGAGTTATGCCGAATGGCAGGAACACTGCAAACGCGTCCAGTCTCTCACCGACCTCTCCGCTCTGGTAAACGAATCCCCCGTACAGAAGGACAAACGCATCAAGCGGTTGCAGAAGGACTATGCCGCGTTCTGCGAATACTACTTCCCGCACTTCCTGACCTTGCGAGACAAGACCACAGGCGAGGTGCTCCGAACCGTACACAATGCTCCGTTCCACAATAGCGCTGCACTCAAGGTAAAGAACACCCCGAACCTGAAGGCCGTATTCAAATGGCCACGAGGTCATGCCAAGTCCACCCACTTTGACATATTCCTACCTCTGTGGCTGATGTTCCAGCCAAAGAGGCTTATCAATGTGATGGTGGTTGTGGGTAAGTCTGAGGAAAGTGCCATCGGCTTGTTGTCCGACATTCAGGCGGAACTGGAGTTCAACCAGCGCATCATTGCTGACTTCGGTGAGCAGAAGGCTGTCGGCAACTGGCAAGAAGGTCAGTTCGTAACACAGTCCGATGTGGCATTCTTCGCCCGTGGTCGCGGACAGTCTCCACGCGGTTTGAGATACAAGGAAGCACGACCTGACTACATCGTGATTGACGACTTGGACGACGACGAGCTTTGCCGTAATGAGAAGCGAGTAAACGACCTCACCGACTGGGTAAAGGAAGCCCTATTCGGTGCTCTTGATGTTGGTCGTGGTCGCTTCATTATGGTGGGTAACCTCATCTCCAAAAACTCCGTATTGGCAAACATCGCCGACACAAAGGGCGTGTATGTATCCGAAATCAAAGCCGTGGATAAGGACGGCGAACCTGTATGGAAAGAGAAGTGGACCAAAAAGGAGGCAGAAGAAGCTGCTGCATTTATGGGATATCGTTCCTGGCAGAAGGAGATGATGCACAATCCCATCAAGGACGGAACCATCTTCCGCCACGAATGGATACGCTACAAGAAGGTACTGCCACTGCACAAGTATGAGATGCTCGTGTGCTATACCGACCCCTCATTCAAGTCCACAACGGCAAACGACTACAAGGCTTCGCGCCTATGGGGAAAGATAGGCAACGAACTCCACCTCATAGACTGCTATGTCCGTCAAGACACAGTGTCAGGAATGGTGCGTTGGCTATACAACCTCTATGAGTCAACACGCGACAAGGTGGCAATACGCTTCTTTATGGAGGCTAACTTTATGCAGGACATCATCCTCGATGAGTTCACCACCGAGGGCAACCTGCGAGGCTACCAACTCCCCATCCTTCCTGACAAGCGCAAGAAGCCCGAGAAGATACAGCGCATCGAGGCGATATCACCTCTGTGGGAACGCGGTTTCGTATTCTACAATGAAGCGCTAAAGGATACCCCAGATATGCAGGTCGGCATAGAACAGACTCTGTCACTCGAGCGAGGGAGTCGCGTTCATGACGACGCACCCGACGCCGATGAAGGTGCTATATGGTACCTGCAGCGCAACACAAGACAAGAGAGTTTCAAACCGATGTTCGGGGCTCGCCCGACATCCAAAAATATATGGTAATATGATTCAGTTTATCAAGAGAGTTATCTTCGCTTGGAAGTACAAGCGTGCAGTAAAGAAGGCCATCAAACTCGCAAACCTCACAGGCTTGAGGTATTTCGTGGTGTATATGAACGGTTCTTTGAAGGTCGCACCCAAAAAGACCTTCAAGGAGCTCATCGCAAAGAAAGCGTTTCCGCAAGGGTACAACCATACAGGACATTGAGAAGTCCGCCCTGTTCATAACCAAATAGGAAGGAGGCCGTATGTTCATCACAGAGGAAGACTACAAGGTTGTCATAGGGGACGCCGCACTCAAGGTCATCACCCAGACGGACGAAGCGAACCGCACCAATGCGGAAGCGGAAGCCATCGAGGAGATGTCGGGGTACCTGCGACCCAAATATGACTGCGCTGCTGCATTCGCTACAGAGGGCGAACAGCGCAACCGCCAACTGGTAATGTACGCCTGTGACATTGCACTCTACCACATGGTATCGGCGATGCCACAGAAAATGGGTTCAGAGATACGAAAGGAACGATACGAGCGTGCCATCAAATGGCTGGAAGGGGTACAGGCTGGAAAGATTATCCCAGACCTGCCACTCGCCACAGACGGGGAGGGCAACACCTCGGGAGGCACGACACTGTTCAGTTCACAACCACAACTTCATCACACCTGGTAACTATGGGATTCAAGGATTCAATTATGGGCTTCTCCTCAAAGCCTGACAACATCATACACACCCCTCACGGGGATTTCTACCTTGCCAAAGGGGATAAGAAGGGTGTGCGCAAGGTCATCATAGATCTTCAAAAAACAACAGAGACGCTCACCCGCCAGGATATGCAGGACTGGCGTCACGCCTGGCAGATGGCAATCAATGTGGATAGTCCGAACAGGCAACGACTCTATGACATCTACCGCGACGCTTTGGTTGACTTGCACCTATCGGGCTGTATAGAACAGCGCAAGGGCTTTGTGATGTCGCGTTCCTTCAAGTTGGTGGATGCCAAAGGTAAGGAGAACGAGGAAGCAAAGCATTACTTCGACCAGTCCTGGTTCAAGCAGCTGCTCAAGCACGCTCTCGACTCCATATATTGGGGCCACTCGCTCATTGAACTGGGCGATATAACTACAGACGGGGACGGTTGCATCTGCTATAACGGGGTAACACTATTACCGCGCAAGCACGTCATTCCTGAATATGGCCGTGTGGTACCACAGCTTGGTATGGACTGGACATCAGGAACGGAGTATCGTGAGCCTCCATTCAGCGACTGGCTCATTGAGGCTGGGCAACCTGACGAACTGGGGTTGCTTCTCAAGGCGGCGACACAGACCATCGCCAAGAAGAATATGCTTGGATTCTGGGACACGTTCGGTGAAATCTTCGGTATGCCTATGCGCATTGCCAGGACAACATCACGCGACCCTAAAGAGCACGCATCTCTGATGAGTATGCTCGACGCATCAGGAACAAAGCTCTCGATGGTTACAACGACCGAAACAGAGATAGAGTTCAAGGAGTCAGCCAAGGGCGACGCGTACAATGTGTACAACCAGCGCGTGGATCGTGCGAACTCGGAACTCTCAAAGCTCATCATCGGGCAGACTATGACCATTGAGGACGGTAGCAGCCTCTCACAGTCACAAACCCACCTCCAAGTATTCGAGAACCTTGTGGAGAGTGACCGCAATATGCTGCGCGATATTGTCAACAACCAGCTCATTCCACGAATGGTAAAACACGGATTCCCTATCAAGGGACTGCGTTTTGAGTGGGACGATGCCGTTGACTATACGCCAGAGCAACAGGTTGCATACGAGACGATGATTGCCGATCGATACGAGGTGGACCCTACATACTTTGCAGAAAAGTATAGTATGCCTGTAGGGGAACGACGTCAGGCAACACCTGTCGCGCCAACTCCAGACGATGACGATGAGCCTACTGAGGGGAGTGAAGGAGAAGAGGGAAAGCAGAAGCCAAAAGGCAAGCAAAAGAACGCACGCCCTTTTTTCGATTAAGCCCCACTGACTATGTGGGGCTGCACCAAAGGTATGCAACACTGCTTGACGGTCAGCCTCTCCCATTCATTGCCGGACGTAAAGAGCTGGAGGACGAGATAAGGAAGGAAATGACAGACCTCTTCACGGGTATGATGAAGGCTGTCTTTAGCCAGGAAGGTGCGCAGTTCACCGTTGAATTGCTGGAGACACCAAAGGTTCAGGAGTTCATAGGTACACACGCAAGGGTGTTGGATACCTCTTTCGAGAAGGTTGAGATGTCCGACCTTATGCGCAAGCGACTCACACGCTCAAACTACATCTTCTCTGGAATGAAGACCTTCCACGAGCTGAATGAGGCATTCCCTTCTCTGCTTGATGAGAACGGCAATAGAAAGTCATTCGAACAGTTTTTGAACGATGTTCGAAAGATAGACGAGAAGTACAACCAGAACTACCTCCGTGCCGAATTCAACTTCGTGCAGTCCTCTGCTGAAATGGCTGCCAAATGGGAGCGCTTTATGGAGGACGGGGACCGATACAATCTCCAGTACAGGACTGCTGCAGATGGCAAGGTACGTCCGGAACACGCATCAATGCACGGGATAACTCTTCCCCCTTCGGATTCGTTCTGGGAGGAGTTCTACCCACCCAATGGCTGGAACTGCCGTTGTACCGTTGTCCAGGTGCGCAAATCAAAGTACCCGGCAACAGCGCACGACGAAGCCATAGCCCTTGGAGAACTCGGCACAGGCAAGGACACCAAAGGCATCTTCCGGTTCAATTCCGGCAAAGAGGGAAAGGCCGTACCCGACTACAACCCATACACAATACGCAGATGCAATGACTGCGATATCGCCAAGGGGAAGCTTAACACAGCCAAGCCATTCATACCCGACAACGAGATGTGTGCAGCGTGTAAGCTCATACGTGCTCAGATAGAGGATAACATCGGTGCCGGCAGAAGAATCGTAAGATACAACGAGGAGAAATGGGAAAGGACATATATCTCACCTAATGACAACGGCCTTGTAGTTACTCAATGGGAACGAATTGCCGAGTCTGAAGCCAGCAACTCCGAACGTCAGAAGTTCGTCAAAGAAATGCGAATGTGTAAGGTATTAGCCGATAACGGTCACGATGTGGAATATCTGCAAGGTGTCAACCGACCAGCAGGTCAAACATACGACATCCGTATGGACGGAATAAAAGCCGACCTTAAGTGTATTACTGGCGGTGCCGGCAATATTGTCAAGTACATAAAAAAAGCCCTGACAAAGCAAGGCGGTGAAGCGGTTATTCTGGAGATACCATCACACAGCAAAGAATTCTACGAAGCAATAACAGAAGCACGAAGAAAGTGTAATGGACGAATTTTCTTCTATTTCGTTGATGAGATGATTTTGAAAGAGGTACAAAAAAGAGGTCAGTGAAAACCGACCTCGGGGCGGTACACGGTCACAGACCCTGTCCCTACACATTGCTGTGCACTGCAAAGGTATAAACTTTTTTTCATATCCAAGCAATATGGACAAAATAATTTCATTTCTAAAAGGAAGCAAGCCATAACCGGCATTCCCATAGTTCGCGTTAATTCCGTAACTTTGCCACCGAATTGGTGGAGTTTCCCACAAGCCGTGTGGTTTACCGCTCGAACAACAACGCGAACTCGAATGGCGGTGTGTCGTACGCGAACGCGAATAACGACTCATCGAATGCGAACACGAACATCGGGTCGCGTCTCGCAAACAACCAAAACAAAATCAATCGGCGTACAATGCCGGGGACGTGTCCCCAATATCGTGCCGAGGGAAACAAGCCACAGCAACAGCAGTCACACGACTGGAAAGCTGAAAAATTGAATGGTGGGTAGAGTTTGGTAGGTCCCAAAGGATTCGAAGAACTTGGACCCAAGGAAGGAAGGCAACAGCCTTAAACAGACACAATGCGTAGAGAAGGTTACATCATCGAGGAGATTGTGGACTACTCCAACATTTCGGAGTCGTTCAACCAGGTACTCCGTGGCAAAAAGCGTAAGCGCTGCCGCCAGGGACGTTATCTTCTTGCACATCGCGAAGAGGTCATTCAGGAACTCACCAAGCAGATTGCCGACGGTTCATTCCGTGTCAGTGGTTATCACGAGAGAGAGATAATAGAGGGTGGCAAACTCCGCCGTATCCAAGTCCTCACAATGAAAGACCGCATCGCCGTACACGCCATAATGGCCGTGGTGGATAGGCATCTGAAGAAGCGGTTCATACGAACTACCTCCGCAAGCATCGAGGGACGAGGAATGCACGACCTTATGAAGTACATTCGCCAAGACCTCAAAGAAGATCCTGAAGGAACAAGGTACTGCTACAAGTTCGACATCTCAAAGTTCTATGAGAATGTGAAGCAGGACTTCGTTATGTACTGCGTCCGCAGGGTGTTCAAAGACAATACGCTCATCAGCCTGCTCGACAGCTTTGTCCGTATGATGCCCGAAGGTATCAGCATAGGACTGCGCTCATCACAAGGCCTTGGCAACCTCTTGCTCTCCGTCTATTTGGATCATTATCTGAAGGACAGGTTCGGTGTCCGCCATTTCTACCGCTACTGCGACGACGGTGTCATACTCGGTGGTACGAAATCGGAACTGTGGCAAGTTCGTGACACCATCCACGGACTGCTGCAGCAAATAGACCTCAAGGTGAAAGCCAACGAACGTGTGTTCCCTGTGAGCGAAGGCATAGACTTCCTGGGATACGTCATCTATCCCGACCATGTGCGACTACGCAAGCGAATAAAACAGAAGTTCGCCCGCAAGATGCACGAGGTAAAAAGTAGAAAAAGGCGGCGTGTTTTGATAGCAAGCTTCTACGGAATGGCAAAGCACGCCAACTGTAATAGGTTGTTTAATAAATTAACAGGCAAAGAAATGAAATCATTTAAGGATTTGAATGTCGCTTACAAGCCCCAGGACGGCAAGAAGCGATTTGCGGGTGAGGTGGTAAGCATCCGCGAGTTGGTAAACCTTCCAATCGTGGTCAAGGACTTTGAGACTGGGGTAAAGACCAGCCAAGGGGAAGACCGATGCGTTGTCGCTATTGAAGTGGACGGCAAGCTCAAGAAGTTCTTTACCAACTCGGAGGAAATGAAGAATATCCTCCAACAAGTGAGTGAAATGCCAGACGGTTTCCCCTTTGAAACCACCATCAAGTCGGAAACCTTCGGCAAAGGTAGAACAAAGTACGTCTTCACTTAGACGCACACAACATTTCAATGTATGAGAAGAATTGAAGGCTCTGCAGGGGTCAAACTGATAGAGTGCACACACCCTGTAAAAAACAAATGGCGCATCCGTTGGGATGTGCAGGGAAAAGAGGACGGCTCGGCTACCTATATGGAAGAGGAGTTCAACCACAAGCCAACAGAGGAAGAAATAAAGCAGACCATCATCGGCTGGATCAATTCACAGACCGACCAGGCAATCCTCGCCGGCTTCCAATGGAACGGTATGCCTGTATGGTTGTCAAGCGAGAACCAGTTCAATTACAAAGCAGCGCACGACCTCGCCGTGCAGACCAATGGTGCTACGCTGCCTGTCAAGTTCAAGTTCGGTACGGACGATGTGCCTTGCTATCACACATTCCACACCATAGAGGAACTCACAGACTTCTATATGCAGTCAATCAAATATATTCAGGAGAAACTGGATATCGGTTGGGCTCAAAAAGACGCTTTTAGTTTGGAACCATACCGAGAATAGAACAACCCATCGGGGGTGGGTATAAAAAAGCCCCCGGCCTGTTAATCAGTCGTCTCACTTACTTATTAACACCAACACGCCTGTACAGCGCACGACCGGGGGCTATAGACCCTCGTTCGCACTGTACAGGCATTTTTTTGTGCGGTGTGCCGAAGCACATAAATAAGTGAGACGGCACAAAGATAGTAAATTTTTGACTAATGAAAGTAAATATGAAACAGGAAATCACAATAGACGGGATGGCTGTGTCCTTTTCCATCGAGAAAAAGAACATCAAAGCAGTTATGGAACAAGGTAACACACACCGCACCTTGACCTTCAAAGATATGCTTCTGATTATATATTTAGGTCTCCAACACTCCTGTGGTTATACTGCTGACGAGTTCTTGAACGCGGTACAGAATGGACAGATATACACTTCCATCAGTCGCGACCAATACCCACTGTCCGTTATATGCCGTCGAATACGCACACGCATCTTCAATATGAACCGCAACTATATATAATGCAACGAGAGGGACACCCTTGCCCCTCTCCTTACAGTGTTGTCTATTTACGGAAATCAATTTTTATAACGCGACCTTTGTTGGACTTTGGTTTTTCAACCGACTCTATTCTGCGTTCAAGCCACTCTATACGTTCTTTTAATACGCCAATCTGCTCGCAGTTCTTTACCATTGCATCCATATACCTATGCTCTAACTCAACCCATATACGCTCCATACTCATCCCTCCTTACCGTTAAAGTCCAACAGCAGCTGTTTGCTCTCTTGGTGCTTCACGCTTGCACAAAGCAACAACCTTACACCCAGTTCACACACAAACCACCCTGGTTGTGTCACACCATAAATCCATATCTTCTTTGCAAGCGTTCGCTTTGCGTTCAATCGCTTTACACTCTGGCAACTCTCCGTGCGACTACCAATGCAACTGTGAATGTCATTCAGTGAATACCATTTCACACCATCAACCTCAATCACACGTATCTCGCCATCCTGATATTTGGCTCTGCTATATGGAACATCCCTTGCATCCAAGTAGTCACCATCGACCTTTTTAATGCCATAGTAGCCCTTCTTGCGTATACTCGGCAACACCTCTGCGGTCACCCACTTGCGGAATTTCTTTGCTTCGGGCTTGCGACTTTGGAATATCAAGGAATACAAACCGCTCTCACTCACAAGCCACATATCTTTCACTCCGAACTGTGTCGGTAATGCCGACGTAGCTTTTTCATCATCATCAAGTCGTGATACAGCGTCACGGTTGTTGCTGATACCTAACACTTGGCACACATCCGTTGCCACAAACCACGGCTCACTGTTGATTAACTGCACCCGAATGGGTGTCTTCTCTTGGCTGAAGTTGAATACTTCCACTTGCCCTGTCATAGGGACTTCATTTCTGTTTAACATAATTGTAGAT
>UZAT01166264.1_pt1 | contig 29985 bp, 33 predicted proteins | sample 2160861 | NCBI WGS metagenome assembly UZAT01 (sample SAMEA5138306, study PRJEB28736) | viral metagenome | reverse complement strand
GGATTCTATTCGCAAACAGCCAATCTTTATTGAAATTGTAGTAATCAATGCAGATGGAAATATCGAAGTATTAAGAGATGAAACATGGAGATTTCAATTTATACCAATTATAAATCAAAAGTAAAGCGAGGTGGCAGACCGTGAGTGATTATATAAGCATACAAGAAGCAATAGATAGATTATCGGAAGTATTATCTAGTGAAGGAGAATTTGAAATTGCAAAACAAGTAATAATCGAAGCACCAACCATTGACGAAACCGAGATAATTCGCAAGGCATTTGAGAGAGTTGTGGAGAGGTTGGAAGAAGAAAGAAAAAAATCTTTGCAATTGTGGGATGGAAATAGTCGCTATAAGGGTTATAGCAAAGCAATCAAAATTGTAAAAGAGGGGTGTGGAATCAGTGAGTAATGAAAAGAAATTCAATATGCTTCGTGGAGTAGTTATTGGTTCATATCTTGAACGGAAAGAAAAGGAAGAACTATTGATGTTCATTAGTGAACTTGAGGAAAAGGAAGAAGGTGGGATTGAATGACAGTACAAGAAGCAATTAAAAACGTAACAACATACGTCTTAATGGAATGTGAGAATATGCCACAACAAGTAATTAAGGCATTAGATGTATTAAGGGATTCTGCAAACGAATGCGAACAGTACAGAGCATTGGGAACTGTGGAAGAACTGAAAGAAGCAAGGGAAAAGCAGGTGGCGAATGAACTGAACAATAAAGAGATTATGGAATTAGCAAATAAGATTATTCTTTGCTTAAAAAAACAAAATAACAGTTATTTTACGGATGTTGTAGCAAGTGCAATATCAATGCGAGAAGAATTTGATGAAGTACAATTTGAGTATTGGGGTGAAGAAGATGACAGTAATTGAAAGAGCAATAGAATCTGCGAAGAATCGCAAATACAAACTTGAAGAGGACTTGTCATATGACATATCGGACAAGCACAGAAAAAAGGCAGAAGGGCAAAAGGAAGTCATGCAAGTGACGATTGATGCACTTGAAAAGCAGATTCCGAAGAAGCCGAATCTTGACCAAAAAGATGGTAATGGAAATGTGGTTGAAAGGTGTCCAAATTGTTTGAGTTTTGGAATTTTGGATTACTGTATGAGATGTGGACAAGCAATAGATTGGAGTGAAGAAGATGTATAAATCACCAGTAGAAATATGGCATAGCGAAATGGAAGTACAAATGGAAGGTGAAGTGTTGAAGGCTTGTCAAAGAGTAGGCATTCAAGTCGATAAAGAAGAACTGTTAAAAGCACTTAAATATGACCGAGAACGATATGCAAGAGGTTATGAGGATGGCTACCTAGACGGAATGTTTAAAGACGATTGGACACCTTGCGAAGAAGCATTACCTACTGAAGAAGGAACATATCTAACCACTACAGAAAATGGTGCGATTTTAGTAAATCATTTTTACGCCAATGGCAACAGGTTTGGCTATCACAAGGTAAAGACGATAGCATGGATGCCTTTGCCACAACCATATGTGAAAGAAGGTGCAGATGATGGAAAGTCCGTGTGCTAAATGTGAAAGAAAAGGATGCGGAAGTTATCACGATATCTGCAAGGAATATCAGGAGTACAAGGCAACCAACGAAAAGAATAAGCGGAAGAATATACCGCTAGGCAGAGAATACATAAAAGCAAGTACATATCATTCAAGAGTTCGCAAAAAGAAAATGAGGTGATCCGAATGGGAAAAGTAAAACCAATGAACAGCCGGAAGTATAATATCAGCAAGCACAAATTCTACGAACTGTATCATTTCTGTCTGCAATACGACGAATGGAAAGACGAGTTAAAATACGCAACAGATACAGTCAAAAGCAAAGTGATCACTGACATGCCACAAGGGACCGGAACAGGAGACGCAACGAGCGACCTTGCCATCAGAAGGGCGAAGTTATCACTTCAATGTGAAATGCTAGAAAGCACGGCGAAAGAAGTAGATGCAGATCTATGGGAATACATTCTAAAGGGCGTAACGGATGAATATGCGTCGTACACGTATCTGCGAAACGTTATGAATATACCGTGCGGAAAAAATCAATACTACCAGATGCGGAGAATGTTTTTCTATCTGCTATCGAGAAAGATGTAAAAAAAGGACAGGCGTTGAACCTGTCCTTCTTTCTATTCTGATGTTCTGGTAATTTCTTCTCTGATAAGGCGTTTGATCGTTCCCTGCTTATTCTCGCAACTGTCAAGATACTCTATGATGTCTGCGTCTGTTTTCAGGTTGAGTTTGAAGGAAACCTTCTTTGTGTTTGCCTTATCGTATTTATCCTGATGCTTGTATTTACTCACTTTTTTCTCCTTTACATATTCATTAGTTGTACTATTCTTTCAAGTTCTGATATTTCGCTTTTTAATTGTTGCATAATCAATAACTCGGTTATTGCATTTTTTTCGAAATTCTTCGTGTCCATTTCATTATTGCATAAAGCACTAAAATATACTTTCCTTTGTTCAAGTTCTGCTTTCTTGCTTTCCAATCTTTCTTTAATATTATTCATGTTCTTATTCTCCTTTCTAATACCTTGCGTAAAGTGTACTTTCACTTTCTTTGATAGTTGCAAAAAGTCTTTTGGCTTCGTCTTTGCTTCCGTCATTCATAAGTTTCTTACAAAGATTCTTTTGAAGTTCAATCTTGCGTAATGCTCTTGCGTTATTTTCAAGAAACTGTTTGTGCTTTCTTTCTTTTTCTGTTTGACCATGTTTAACGATTCCTTCGCAAATACCATCCAAATACCATTTTGCCATTTTTCTTTCTCCTTCCGTGTAGGTGTTCCCCTGTCCTGTTGAGCCCATATTAGCATAGGGGATGACCTAGTGTCAATCCCCAATTTACAATTTTTTCAAAAAACTTTTTCCGGACCGGTTTTAATACCCCAACCAGTCGAACAACTCTCGTTTTGTGTAGTTGGTAATATCGATCTGTTCTGTATAAAAATTTCCGTCTAGTGTGTAACATTCATCTGCTATAACTCTGCCGTTTACTACTTCGTAATTGATACTGTGTAAATCTAATATTCTAGTAATTGTTGTGATAGTCATTATTGTAATCTCCCTTTGTTGTATTGACGGTCTAACCACCTACCGACAGGGAATGTATTTATATTGTTGTAATCTACATTGCAACTACACCGTTGCTTGTTTCGCAATATCCGTCGAAGCCTAAATCTCTTGCGAATGCTTCGTAATCGAAATATCTTTGTGCAATCTCTGGAAGGTCGTAGCATTCTTCAACGATTTCATATGCTACATCTAAAAGTGACATATTTCCGTAGAATGTAACATCGTCTTGCTTATCGATCGCTTCCTGTAAGTCACATCCTGTGGCTTCGATGATTGCTTCGATTATTTCAATATCTGCATCTTCTAAACTTTCTGCAAGTTCATTTAATTCATCGATGTTATCCCATTCACCAATATTCAAACCGCTTATTGTAGTTTCATAGTCGTGAATAGCAACTTCTTCATAGATGATTCCGTCTTCTTCGTAATATGGAACGTATTCGCCATCTTCATCGTAGTGAGCGACTTTGATTCTTACGAATAATTCTTCGAGTTCTTCTTCTGTTGCAGGAAGGTCAATCCATTCACCGACCAATTCGCCTTCGTTGTACTTTCCTAAGTTTGCAATGTAAATTCTGATGTTTGTGTTCATGTTCATTTCTCCTTTTCGTTTGCGTTTGTTTTGTAGGTGAGCACCTATCTGATGAGCCTATCTTAGCACTAGGGGAGGACCTATGTCAAGCACTTTTTCAAAAATTTTTCAAAAACTTTTCAAAACGGCGAAAATAAGGGACGCAGGGGACAACTTTATGTGGTATTGTGATAGCGTAAAATAAACAGATAACGGACAGCGTGTACACTTCCTGCGAGCGTTTTTGGTTTTTTTGTTCCACATTTTGTTTTTGTCCCAGAAACGATCGTTAGCACCTCCTTTCAAGGGCGGTTACAATCGGTAGTCGCTTAAGGAAGTGACAGGACTGTCTTATAAATATTGCTGTGTTCCCATAATGGTATTGGAGCAGATTGCTAATCTGTCGGTCGTGTATTCGGCTTGTAGGTTCGATTCCTTCACACAGCGTTATAAAGTGCGGTAATAAAGGTAATGAGACAGAGAGAAGAGGTCCTTTATAATCCTGTCAGCAGACAGGTAGCACTTTAACTCCTAATACAAGGCTCTTAATTTAACGATTAAGGGCTTTTTATTATGCAGGCAAGATTTATACATCTAGTGAAACAAAATACAACAGAGAGGAAGTGAGAGCAGTGGAAGAAAAGAATAAAGGCGGTAGACCACCATTCTACAAAAGCGTAGAAGAAATAGAAAAAAAGATAGAAGCATACTTCAAGAAGTGTGAAGGTGAAATAGTATATACAGAGAGTGGAGAACCATTCGTTGATAAGCACGGCAATATAGTAAAAGTAAATGTAAGACCGCTAACTATTACAGGACTTGCACTTGCACTCGGATTTACTAGCAGACAGGCTCTTTTAAACTATCAAGATAAGCCAGAGTTTGTTGACACGATTACACGTGCGAAGGCTGTTGTAGAACAATATGCGGAAGAAAGACTGTTCGACAAAGACGGATCAAACGGAGCAAAATTCAGCCTTTCAAACAACTTTAAAGGGTGGACAGAGAAACAGCAGATACAGGCAGACGTAAACAGCGTCAATATTAACGTGGAACTGGTAGATGATGAAGAATGAATGTAAATATCAGAATCAACAGGAATGTGTTTAATACTGTATATCTGCCGTTCTTGGATAACACGGACCGGTATTTGATATTTTACGGCGGTGGATCTAGTGGAAAGAGTTACTTTATAGCACAGAGATGGATATACATGCTCATACATCCTACAAGATGCAATTTGTTGATAGTGCGTCAGACAGGCGACACGAACAGGCGTAGTACATTCCCATTATTGAAGCAGGTTATAAGTAACTGGAACCTATCAGAGTATTTCAAGATCAATGAATCTGACATGCGTATTGTATGCAAATTAACAGGTAATGAAGTAGCATATGCCGGACTGGATGACGTAGAGAAGATCAAGTCAATAACATTCTCTAATGGTGAATTAACTCATATATGGGTAGAAGAAGCGACAGAATGCCAAGAAGCGGATATAAATCAATTAAAGGTCCGCTTGCGTGGTGGTAAGAGCAAGAAGCAGATAGTATTATCATTCAACCCTATCAATATACAGCACTGGATCAAACGTCATTTCATTGACAGTGGACTTGCTACTGTGTGTTTTAGCACGTACAAGGATAACAAATTCCTGACCGACGATGACCGGAAGGCGTTAGAGGATCTGCAATACATAGACGAATACACCTACGAGGTATACTGTCTCGGTAAGTGGGGTATTCTTGGCAAGACTGTATTTGATGCAAAGGCAATACAAAGACGATTAGAGAGCATTCCAAAGCCGTTAAAGGTTGGATACTTTACATACAAGTATGACGGACTGAGGATCAGCGATATAAAGTGGGTAAATGATAGAAACGGATATATACAAATCTATCAGTTACCAAACGTACCGAAAGAGACTAAATACTGTATAGGCGGAGATACAGCCGGAGAAGGTAGTGACTACTTTACAGGGCATGTATTGGATGCAAGGACCGGCGAGCAGGTAGCGACACTCAAACAGCAATTTGACGCAGATCAGTACACAAGGCAGATATACTGTCTAGGCGTATATTACAAGTACGCACTGATAGGGATTGAAGCGAACTTCGACAGTTATCCTATAAGGGAACTACAAAGACTGAGATACCCAAGTCAATACGTCAGAGAGTATCAGGACACCTACACCGGCAAGACAGAGAAGCGGTACGGATTCAAGACAACATCACTGACACGACCTACGATCATATCACGATTGATAGAGATAGTCAGAGAGTATACAGACACTATAAACGACAGAGACACACTGGAAGAACTTCTAACGATCATCAGAAATGAGAAGGGGCGTATAGAAGCACCGGAAGGCGGACACGACGACCAAATGATGGGGCTTGCTATTGCACATGAAGTAAGAGGACAGGTAGTATTCACGCAAGAGGAAATACACATACCGCCACAATTCCATTTCAACGTAGAGAAGCAACACGAAGTACAGTACGACTATGGGGAAGAAATTACAGTCGTTTAGGAAGGAGTACAAATGGATCTAATAGCAACAATATGTTTGATAGCAGTAGTAAGCACACTCAATGCAGTGTGTTTTTTTATTGGTGCGAAGACGGGGCAGACAGTAAGCAAGGGTGAACCGGTGACGTTGCCAACGATAAACCCAATGCAATTCGTACAAAAGCAGAGAGAACAGAGAGAAGCAGAAGCGGAGAAGAACAGATACGACACCATTCTGCGAAACATAGACCGCTACGACGGAACAGGAAGCGGACAAGAAGACGTACCAAGATAGAAAGGGGTGAGATGGTATGAACATAGAGGATATTAAACAGACACCCATCTGGACGCTATACGAGAAGGGCAGGAACTACCACCGAATGACAAGCATATACACCGATACAGACAGAAACTATCGAATGTATAACGGCAATCAGTGGGACAAATGCAAACTCGGAGATGTAGAGCCAGTACAAAAGAACTTCATAAAGCCGATCGTTAAATACAAATGCTCGGTTATTCACGATAATTTGTATGCAATCATATATTCATCACAGAACCACGAGAACAGCGAGTTTAATAAACAGGCTGAGCGTATCTGCGAAATGATTAACAGTTGGGCTCATAGGGTATGGGAAAAAGACAAGATGGACTTCAAGGGCAGAAGGATCACAAAGGATAGTGCAATCAACGACGAGGGTATTATCTACGTAAACTTCGACGAAGAATCGCACATGCCAGTGAATGAAATCATTAAGAAGAATGACATATACTACGGCAACGAGAATGACGAGGATATACAGAATCAGCCGTATATCCTACTCAGAAAGCGTATGCCGGTATCAAATGCGATCGAATTTGCAAGGGCAGAAGGACTAAGCGAAGAAAAGACAGCGTTTATCATAGGCGACAATGAGACATTCGAGGAAAGCGGAGAATCAGCCAAACTAGAGATCGATAACATGGTGACGCTCATTTACAAGATGTACAAGAAAGAAGGCACTGTACACTTCTCTGTTGCTACACGTTGGATAGAGATTGTAGAGGACATGGACACAGGTCTTTCCATTTATCCGGTAGCACATTTCAACTGGGAAGAAAAAGAAGGATCTGCAAGGGGTGAAGGCGAGGTAAGATACCTCATTCCAAACCAAATAGAGGTCAATCGTACTGAGATGCGTAGAGTAATCACAGTAAAGCAACAGGCGTATCCGTTGAAGGTGGTTGACAGTAGCAAGGTGGCGAACCCTAATGCATTGAATACAGTCGGTGGAACCATTAAGACAAATGGACAGCCAGTAGACGACGTACACAAGATTGTAGGTATTATCCCACCTGCTCAAATGTCACCAGACGTGAAGCAGTTGCAAGAGGACTTGATAAATGTCACAAGAGACTTGGCAGGAGCCGGAGAGGTAGCAACAGGACAAATTAACCCTGAGGACGCTTCCGGACGTGCAATTTTGGCAGTGCAACAGGCATCACAGTCACCAATGACAGAACAGAAGGAAAGTTACAAGAACTTCATTGAGGACGTTGCACGTATATGGTTCGAATACTTAGTTGTATATTCGGTTGACGGCATCGACATGGAAGAAGAAGTAACGGACCAACAGGGCAACACAGCAATTCAGATCGTGAACGTTCCACAAGTCACATTACAGCAATTAAAGGCAACTGTTAAGGTGGATATTACACCTAAGAGCGTATATGACAGATTCGCACAGGAGCAGACGATTGAGAACTTGTTGATTAACGGATTCTTCAATGCACAGCGATTAAGCGAGTTGAAAGCATACGTCAAGTCGTTAGACGATGACAGCGTAGCACCTAAGACCAAGTTACAAGAGATCGTGGACTACATGGAAGAAGAACAACGCAAGATTGCTATGCTTGATGCACAGGCACAGGCAATGCAACAGCGAGCAGGTCAATTCATCATGGAAGATCCGGAAGCACAGGCTTCACAAATTGCAGAAGCACAAATGCAGATGCAAGGACAACAGCCGATGCCACAAGACGAGGAAGTACCGGAAGAAGAAGTCGAGGACGAAGGCGAAGAACCAGTCGAGGACAGCCCAGATGACAACTAGGAAGGGGTAAAGCATGGAAGCAGAAGCAAGAGTAATTATTGATTATGGCATGGACAATCAAGCATATGACCATGTAATCAACTATATCGAAGAACATTTGGACAAATCAGACGTTAAACCAAAATACAAGGTGTTTATTGTCTGGAAAGCAAAAGTTCTTCAAAACTGGAAGTATCTCGTTTCTAGTACGTTAAATGACGGAATGTACTACGAACTGACGTACAACGGAGACAAAAAGGAATGGTATCTTGATGCTTACAAAAAGTTTGAGAACAGATGCATTCCAAATCATTAAGGAGTAAAAGAGTATGAAGAAGTTATTTATATCACAACCAATGAAAGACAAGACGGACGAAGAAATCCTGAAAGTACGAGCAAAGGCAATTGAAAGTGCTGAAAGAGAATTAGGGGAGAAAGTAGAGGTAATTGATTCTTTCTTCCAAAACGCACCACATGACGCAAAGCCGTTATGGTTTTTGGGGAAATCACTTGAATTACTTTCCACAGCAGATGTTGTTTACTTTGCTAAAGGTTGGGAAGAAGCAAGAGGATGTAAGATTGAAAGACTATGTGCTATTGAATATGGCATTGATTTAATCATTGAAGATTATACGAAGTAATTAAGCCCTACTAAATAGGGCTTTTTTATATGTCCAAACATTTACGACGTAAAACTGTATGGAGACAGTGAAACAAAACACTAGAAAAAATAGGGAAGGAGTTCAAAATGAGTGAATTTGAACAGATCGTACAAGAAGGTACTGAAAACACGGAAGTAACCGCAGAACAAACACAAATCGAAGGACAAGTAGAGCAAATCGAAACTCCTAGAACCTACACGCAGGAAGAAGTAGATGCGATTGTAGAAAGAAGATTAGCCAGAAATTCAGCCAAGATACGTAAAGAGTACGACAATAAGTACGGCGATCTCGAAACAGTATTGAGGGCAGGAACCGGCAAAGAGAGTGTCGAGGAAATGACAGGCACTTTCAGAGAGTTCTATCAAAGCAAAGGTATTCAGATCCCACAGGCACCGCAATACTCTGACAGAGATATTGAAGTGTTAGCAAAGGCAGAAGCAGACGAGATCATCAAAGCAGGGCTTGAAGATGTAATCGAGGAAGTGGACAGGCTTGCTGATGTAGGGCTTACGAATATGAACCCAAGAGAAAGAGCAGTGTTCCAAACACTTGCAGAGTATCGAAGAACAGCCGAACAAGGCAAGGAACTTTCAAAGATCGGTGTAACAGAAGATGTTTACGGAAGCAAAGAGTTTAGAGACTTTGCCGGTAAGTTTGCTTCTACTACACCAATTACTGAAATCTATGAGATGTACAGTAAAATGCAACCAAAAAAAGAAGTAAGAACAATGGGAAGTATGCGAACCAACACACCGCCAGACAAAGGCGTAAAAGAGTTCTACACTCGTGATGAAGCAATGCAATTCACGAAGAAAGACTTTGACGAAAACCCAGAGTTGTTTAAAGCGGTCGAGCGGTCAATGTACAAGTGGTAGTGATACTTTCCTAGAAAGGTAGGAATATACTATGGCAGTAACAAATTTTATTCAAACGATTTGGAGTAAAAAGATTCAGGATGACCTTGAATTAAAATGTAAACTCGTAGACAACTGTTTACGTGATTACGAAGGAGACTGTAAATACGCACAGTCAGTTAAAATCTTAGGAGTAGGAGAACCGACAATCGGTGACTACGACAGTTCAAAAGACATCAACATCGAAGAAATGAGCGATAAAGGACAAATCCTTACTATCGATCAGCAAAAATACTTTGCATTCTATGTTGATGATGTAAATCAGGCTCAGTCTGTTCCGGGCTTGAAAGAAAAATATCAGCAGAAGGCTGTACACGGTCTTGCTGTGGCTCGTGATACCTACGTTGCAAACCTTATCAAAGGTGCTACCAATATCACAACTGCAACGAACTTGACAGAGGAAGCAGTTAAGAAGGCTATTGACGATGGTATCGTTAAATTGCGTGAACGTAACTTTGACGAAGAAGGTGTTATCGAGATTACACCGGCTGTATACAATGTGTTCAAGAACTGCTTAATCACATTGTCTACAAACAACCCAGAACTCATTAAAAAGGGTGTTGTAGGTAAATACGACGATTTCGACGTAATCATGTCTAACAACATGGCAAAAGACGGCACACACGCTTACTGTGATATCCGTGGTAAGAAGGCTATCGCATTCGCCGGACAGATCGACGAAGTAGAAGCATTGCGTGCTGAAAAACGTTTCAAAGACATCATTCGTGGTCTTGACGTATATGGTGCAAAAGTCATTGACGAAGCACGTATTCAGGTTATCAAAGTACCGCTCGTTGCAAATGCGTAGGTGTAGCCTATGAAACGAGTACAGGTATTGATACCATTTACGCATAAAGGGAAACTGTACGAACCTTCCGACAAGGAAATAACCTTACCGGTTGACGTTGTGGAGAGATTACTTGAAATCAACGTCAACATGGTGTTGGTTTTAGGGGATGCAGAACCGAAGAAGCGTAAAACAAAAGCAGAATAAAAAGAAAAACATACAACCCTCAGGAAGGGAGATTCGTTCTCCCTTCTTTTCGTGAGTTCATGAGTATATCGTGTATTGACGAGAAGGAAATGAAAAGGAGAAACGACATGCAAAAATTCATTAGAAAACCAAGTATCGATATGTACGCAGGGATCAGAGTGACAAAGGACACAAAGTTCGAGTATAAGAACGAGAATGTACAGCAGTCTTTGAGAGATTTGGTATTCCGTTCTAAGACGACCATTCACGGAGAAGGATACAAAAGCACGTATCATACTACCATCAATCTTAAAGAAGGCGATATTCTTGTTTTCGAGGAAGAAGGCAGAGGTTATATTAAGCCGGTAGAAGAATTTGTAACTGTTGCGGAAGCAATCGAGGAACTAGGACACATCAAGGACCTATAAGGGGGTGTATCATATGACGTTATTAGAAGTCAAGAAAAAGGTATTGCAACTCATTGAGGAAATTGACGATACACAACCAAGTCTGACAAACGATCCAGACATTGAGAAAAAATTAAATACAGTAATCAACGCTATACAGTTTGAACTTGCACGAATGAAGAAGATTCACACAAGTACAACAGAAGAAGTGACAGCAGATGAACCATTCGACATGACACTGTTGCCGGACTTCTATCAGTTACGACTGTTACGATTCAAGAACGCATATGGCGAAGATTCAAGTTACGAGTTAGTCGAGAATATGGTTCTCTTTAGTGAAGACGGAGAAGCAACATTCTTCTACTACAAGTACCCAGAAACGATTACAGAGGACACACCGGACAATTACGAGTTTGAGTTGTCGGCGGATGCACTTGAAATACTTCCTTATGGCGTAGCAGGTGACTTGCTAAAGAGTGACGTATCGACGGAATATGGTGCTATTTATTCTACACGTTACGAATCAATGCTACAGCGTTTAGATCCACGCTATTCTATGGAAAGTGTATTTGTTGAAGGTGGGGTGAGCGTATGAGCATAGGAGATTTAGTGCCTAGAGTATATTCAAACTTCCGAGGTGTAGACTTTAGGGGCGAAGAAATCAATCTTGTTAGAAGCCCTGACAGTCTAAATGTATGGAAAGATTACAAAGAAACAGAAAGTATTAGAACACGCCCTGAATTAGAGTTAAAAGAAGCCTTTTCAACTCCTATTTGGGGCATATTTTTTTATAAAGTCGGAAATACCGAGATGCAGTTAGTACATAGCGGTACAACGTTGTATCAGATCGTCGGCGGTATCAGAACGGAATTGTATACAGGGTTAAACCCTAGACGCAGTGAAGCGTTTATTTACAACAATATCTGGTACTTTAAAGACGGCATCAACTATTTACAGTATGACGGACAAACGATCGGCGAAGTAGTCGGCTATGTACCGACAACGAGCATAGGAAGGCGACCTTCTGGCGGTGGTACCACATACGAAGATGTAAACATGCTGACTGGTATTCGCATCAATACATTCCTAGCAGACGGAGAAAGCATGGATTTCCACCTTGACGCAAAAGGCATTGATACCGATTTTCAACCGATTGTAACTGTGGACGGCGAATTTGTAGACGGCAGTATGTATAAAGTCGATACGACAAACGGCATAATCTCGTTTGGGTATACAATATCCGCACCGCTTACAGCCGGACAGGACAATGTATCAATTAAGTTCCGTAAGACAATAGCAGGACATAGAGACAGAATCAATCATTGCACCTTGTTACAAGTATTTGATAACAGGGTGTTTTTTAGTGGGAACCAAGACTATCCGAACACAGTATGGCATTGTTCGTTAAATGATCCGACGTATTGTAGCGACTTAGATTACTACAACGAAGGACTGGACCTGTCGGCAGTTACCGGACTGGTAGCAGGCAATAACGCACTGTGGGTATTCAAGGAGCCGTCACAGGCTAACACGACTGTTTTCTATCACAATCCGACGATAGATGCTGAATACGGCAAAATCTACCCTAGTTCGCATTCAAGTATTTCGACAGGGTGTATCGGCAAGGCGATCAACTTTAACGACGATATTTCATTCTTTAGCGACAGAGGAATGGAAGCAATAAACGGAGATGTTACGACAGAACAGGTTATTGCACATAGAAGTTCACTTGTGGACCGGAAGTTACTTGCAGAAGCAGACTACAAAGACATGCTTCTCGAAGAATGGGAAGGCTATCTGTTGGTTATCGTTGGCAACAAAGTATATCTTGCGGACAGTAGAGCAACATTTACAAGTGAGAATCACATCGAATACGAGTGGTTCTATTGGGAGTTAGGACAGGAAGTAACTAGCACGAAGGTACATGAAGGTGTGCTGTATCTGGGAACAAGAGAAGGTATTTACACACTGACAGACACAACGAGTGCGGTTGTGAGTTACTGGACAACTCCACTCGACAAATTCAAGCACCCACACTATCAGAAAACCACAAATAAGCGTGGATGTGTGGTAGAGGGTACAGGAGATATAAGCGTTTCAGTAAAGACCGACAAGACGGAGTGGGAGCATATAGGTGACTATTCCGGAGTAACGGACTATTTCGTAAGCAGAATCAAGAGAAAGAAATTCAAGGACATTCAATTAAAATTCTACTCTGACACACGTTTTAGTCTGGAAACAGCAACACTCGAATGTTTCATTGGCGGTTACATCAAACGCTAGGAAGGAGTGAGAACGCATGGCGAACAATTATGACATCAATTATGATGATGAGCGATTCGGACAAGTAGAATCGGATAAACAGCAAGCCTTGACGGAAGTAGAAGAAACATACGGCGGTATGATCGGCGAATCTGACAAGTATTATCAGGCACAGATTGACGCTTCCAAACAATGGGCTGACAAACAGTCACAGTTACAACAGGAACAAACAGACTTCACGATTGAACAGATCGAACAGCAGAAGCAACAGGCAGGCAAGGACTACACAAAAGAACAGTCCGGTGCTTACGTTGATTACCAAAAGCAAAGCAACAAATATGGTGCACAGGCTGAGCAAATGGCACAAAGCGGACTTACACAAACAGGTTTTAGTGAAAGTTCCCAAGTGGCTATGTATAACACGTACCAAAACCGTGTAGCGGTAGCAAGAGAGGGTTATAATCAGGCGATTATGAACTACAACAACGGCATCAAAGAAGCACGATTGCAAAACAGCAGTGCATTGGCTGAAATTCATTTTCAGTCCTTGCAACAGCAATTAGAATTGTCGCTTCAAGGATTCCAATACCATAATCAGTTGGTAATCGAACAGGCAAACAAGAAGCAAGAAATTCAAAATACATATTATTCACGTTGGCAAGATGTTCTTAACCAGATGAACCACGAAAATGCACAAGCAGAGCAGATCAGACAGTACAACGAAAGCCTGAAATTACAGAAACAGCAATTACAGGAAGAAATCAGACAGTACGAGCAGTCTTATGCATTGCAAGTTAAACAGTTTGACGAAGGTATTAGACAGTTTGACGCTGAAATGGAACGTCTCAAGAAGAAAGATGCTGAGGAATATGCACTTCAAATTCAGCAGTTAGAGTTACAGAAGAAACAGTTAGAAGAACAGAAACGACAGGCAGACAGAGAATACGAGTTAAAGAGAGATCAACTAGCACAGGAAGAATCGCAGTTTTCTAGAAGTTTGGAAGCAACAACTTCCGGCAGTATAGGTGGCGGTGGCAATGGCGGTCTTGATGACAGCAACCTTGTAACTAATTCGGCGTACTATAACGGTGTAAGAGCCGATAACGTAGGCGGTTTCGGTTACTTTAGCAACGGTTATCAGCCTAAGGGCGTAATGATCGGCAACAAGGCTTATAAACTGGAAAGCACAGGCGTTAAATTCGAGAAAACGAACCAAACGTTGTGGGGATCTGTCGAAAGCAAGAACATTACCATTTGGAAGGCAAACGGACAGTATTTCTATTGGGATGGTCCTTCAAATCAATACGTCCGCTTGTCTAAGGAGAAAGCAAAGAAGTTGGGAGTTAAAGCATAATGTCTGATTACTATATTGATGAAAACGGCAATTTGAAGAAAAAAAAGAATAAAGTCAAAGGTAAAATAACAGAATCAGGGAAACTGGTGCAATATGATAATGATATTGCACCAACCAAAAAAACTTCTTCCAAGAAAGACGAAAGAACATGGTTCCAAAAAGGTGCTTTTGATGATGGTTATCAGTTCGGAGATGTTACCAAAACAATACTTGGTTCTTCCGGTGATGTAAAGGTAAATATCGGTCAAGGTATTATCGGTATGGGCGAAAAAGCACTTGACGGATTGATGATGCTAGGTGCAACTATGAACAGGGGCAAGATGATGGAATCGGCAAATAACGAAATCATCTTTAATGGACTTACGGGTAATGCATCTTCGACAGAGACAGTTCTGGAAAAGTACGAAAAAATGCAGAAAGACGTAGAAGAATCGGCATCAGAATTTGTAGAAAAAGACTTGTACGACGAAAAAAAAGTTGCAGACAAGATTATCAGAGCACCTATTGAAAACATCGGTATTGACACTCAGAACGATTCTGTATTCGGTGCAAAGTCAGATGCGTTGGCACAATCAGGCGGTCAGTTACTTGCAACGGCAGGTTTGCAAGCGGTAGGTGTTCCGTGGTGGCTCACCACAGGTGCAACAAGTCTAGGCGGTGAAAGTGAAAATGCATTAAAACAAGGTGCATCATATGACGAAGCGTTTGCGAGCGGTTTGATTACAGCAGGGGCAGACATTCTCACCGAGAAATTGTTTGGTGCTATTAAATTTGGCGGAAAATCATTGGATGATGTATTGCTTAAACCATTGACAGGCAAAATTGCAAATAAGACGTTCAGAACGCTTGTTAATTTGGGTATAGATGCAGGCGGTGAAGGATTTGAAGAAGTTCTTTCTGGTGCTATTAGCAATCTTGGTACAGCACTGTACAAGGAAGAAAACGTAGGCGAACTTCTCTTTAGCGAAGAAGCAACAGACGAATATATCGAAAGTTTTATCGGCGGTTTTGTGCTCGGTGGCGTTTCCGGTGGTGCAAAAACAATAAAAGATACAATAGACGCAAAGAAACAACCAAAACTCACAGATAACGAGAAAAAAGTTGTTGAAGCGGTTGTCGAAAGTCGTGTAGCGGAAGCAGAAACAGACGGAAAGAAATTGTCAAGTAGCGATAAAAAGAAGATCCAACAGGAAGTTCAGACGGAACTTGAAAAAGGTTACATTGACATTGACACGATCGAAAGTGCATTAGGCGGTGAAACCTTTACAGAATACAAGGCTATGACTGATGAAGAAGCCGTTCTGCAAGAAAAAATCGCCAAATTGGAGCAGGGCAAGACCATCAAAGAGCGAAAACAACTCCTTCATGCGAAGAAAAAGTTAGAAACACTGCAACAAGACACTGTAAGAAGTGAGAAAAAGGCTCAATTAGAAGAACGTTTGCATACGGAAGTAGAGCAAATGACCGCAAGTGACACATTTTTGCGTGAAAGTTACGCAGAACGCACACGAAAAGGTCAAAAATTCGAAGCAGATTTGACAAAATACACCGGAAAAGGCAAAGAAGTAGTTCAGAAGGCTATTGAAAGCGGAAAAATGAACAATACAACACGTACACATGACTTTGTAGACTTCCTTGCTAAAGTTTCTACGGAAAAAGGTATCGAATTTGACTTTACTGATAACGTAGAACTGCAAAAACTCGGTCTTGCGTTGGAAGGTAAAACGATAAACGGATACGCAGAAGGAAACAGCGTTACACTCAATCTGCAATCCCAAAAAGCACTCAATAAGGTTGTGGGACACGAAATAACGCATATGTTTGAAGATGCAGACGGACATTTAGACGCAGATCTTGTTGAAGCGGTGAAGCGATTCGCAGAAACAAAAGGCGAGTGGCAGAGCAGATATGACGCATTATCAAAAATGTATGAAGGTGTGGAGAACGCAAATATCGAAAACGAACTTGTAGCGGATGTTATCGGCGATTATCTGTTTACGGATAGCGACTTTGTAAACCAGTTATCTGTTGAGAAACCGAACGTTTTCAAGCGTATATACGAAGAAATCAAACACTTACTCAAACTTGCTACTTCCGGTAGTAAGGAAGCAAGGGAACTTGAAAAGGTTAAGAGAACGTTTGAAAAGATATATCGTGATGCAAAGGTTAATTCATCAGAGAATATGCAATTAAGCATGAGCGATAAAACAACAGCCGAAGGAGTAGACGTAAAGACGGAAGATATTGACAATGGCGGTGTTTTGGGAGATAATGAAAGAAAGTTAATGGACAGTTATGGTATGGTAAATACCCATTTATCACAGGTTGTAGAAGGAGATCAAGATGTACGATTACAGCAAGATGACAGAGGAAGAAGCGAAGGAGATTCTAGCGAAGGAGTATCCGAGGGATACGGTCCTTATAGAGGACAGTTTGAAGAAGGGCGATACATACAAGGAGATTCTGGAGTTTCTGGAGAGTTATTGACCTATGAGCGATTTTCAAGAGCACTAGACGAAGCAATAGCAACAAATAAAAACGGTGCTATGGTAGATCCGCATTCGGCAGAAGAATTACGGAAGTCCGGCACAAAAGCGTTCTTGTCTGACGATGGAATGACCGGTGTTGCGGTTGAAAAAGACGGTAACATTACAGCAGTATTTAAAAATCCTAGATCTAAATACAAGAGCGTAACAGACGATTTGATGATTACTGCTATTTCAGAAGGCGGTACAAAGTTAGATTGCTTTGTCACAAAAGGAAAGTCCAACCTTGCACAGATTTATTCGAGATACGGATTTGTACCAGTAGCAAGAATGGATTTTGATCCTAGCATTATGGAAAACTGGGATACGGAAGCACACGGAGAACCGGACGTTGTTTTCTGGTATCACAACGGAGAACCAGTAGAAACAGTTATCGAAAAACGAAACAACCAAACTTACAGAAGATACTCTGACGAAGAACTATCACAACTACCTACTTTTACTGACTACGGAGAAGCATTAGCGTACAGAGATAAGGTCCAAGCAGAAGCATATAGTAAAAACAAGACACCAGATAACGGTGTCTTTTTTGATGAAAAGAAATTTTCATTAAGTGATTCTAAATACAGCAGACTTGCAGAAAATCCTACAAAAAACGAAAAGAAACTTCGTAAGATGGTAGAAGCAGAAGCAAGAAGGCATGGCTTTACAGAACGTGTAATGCATGGAACAAGTCAATTTGGTTTCACGAAACTGAAATCGGCAGAAGCGGACGATGGTATCTCGTTCTTTGCGACAAGTAGTATGGACACCGTGGAAACGTATTCCGGTGTAAGAGGAACACAGACAATCGGCAAAGAGGGAGAAAGCAAGGAAAGAAGTGCAAACTATGATTTGTACGCAAACACAGACGGATTCCTTGTACTTGAGTGTAAAGGACAGAATTGGGCAGACATTCAAAGTGACCTTCTTCCAAGATTGATTGATGCTCCACAGTATATGCCAAGTAAGGGTGAATACAATTGGAATACAAGAGCAGTTTCACGATATGCGAAAGACCAAGGATACCGAGGTGTACTGTTTAAAAATCTTTTAGACGATGGTGGACTTGGTACTGGTGGTGTAGGAATGGATGGGGGAGACATCTACAACTTCTTCTATCCGCAAGAACAGGTGAAATCGGCAGACCTTGTGACATATGATGCAAACGGAGATGTGATCCCATTGTCTCAGAGATTCAATGTAGCGAACGACGATATGCGTTATTCGTTGTCAGAGGACACCGAAGGAGAGCAGATAGCACCAACAGGCGAGTGGAATGTATACGGAAAGGACATAACACTTGAAGCACCGGTGCAGGAAAGCGTACCACAAGAAGCGGAGCAAAGCAGTGAAGTTACCGAAACGGCTGACGAGTTCGCACCAATAACAGAAACCGCTCCTACAAGTCAGTACGAAGCGATAGAGCCACGACCGAGAGAAAATCCGGAATACACGGAAGAAGAACAAGAGTGGGCTGATAACAAGATGTCAAGAGCCGACATACCACCAAGAAACGACGGAAAGACACAAAGAAGATGGGTTGGAACGTCAACAGAGAGTGAAGTTGTCAACCGTGAAATCCTTCCAGATGATTTGGATCAGTCAGCAATCTATTACGAGCCTATTTCAAACAAAACAACGTTGAATAAAGCAAACGGCAATTTGGACCGAATGGGCTACGACACAGCACTTAATTACTTCAATGCACAAATTGAAGCAAAGAGTGTAAAACTGGAAGACGTTGCACTCGGTGAGAGACTGTTGCAAGAAGCAATGAAAAAGGGCGACACCAAAACGGCAGGCGAACTTATTCAGAACATTGCAATTTTAGGTACCGAATTAGGTCAGAAAGTACAGGCGTTGTCGATCATTCAGCGTATGACACCAGAAGGACAGTTAAAAATGTTGCAAAAGATCGTTAATCGTGGTAAGGCGAAAGGCGATAAAGCATTTGAAGGTGTAGAAATCACGCAAGAAATGATTGATAAAATCCTTGCAACTTACGGAAAAGACGGTACTTACAACCAAGACACTCTAAATGATGCGGTAGAAGATGTGAAACAAGAGATTGCTAAGCAAATGAAGGTTACTGCAATGGACAAAGTGAACGCATGGCGTTACCTGTCTATGTTAGGCAATCCGAAAACACACATCAGAAACCTTGTATCAAACGTGTTTATGACCGGTACAATGCGAGTGAAGGATGCACTTGCAAGAACGATCGAGACTGTCGCACCGATTAAGGAACGTACAAAGACGTGGAAAAAAGCAAGTGAAGAAGTCCAGAAGTACGCTTCGGATGTCACAAAAGAAATGCAAGAAGTTCTGACAAGCGAAAACGGTTATAGCGAAGATGCAAGCATCAAAGCAAAACGTAAAACGTTTAAGAGTAAAATCTTGCAATCTGTATACGAGTTTAATAACGACTTGCTAACAAAAGAAGACTGGTGGTTCAAAAAATCCGCTTTTAGACGTTCGTTTCAGGAATATCTAACGGCGAATGGCATCAGAACGCAGGAAGATATAAAGAACAATCCTAAGTTGGTGGAAAAAGCAAAGAATTACGCTATTGAGCAAGCACAGATTTCCACATTCCAACAGTATTCATGGCTTGCGAATAAGATAAGTGAGATTGAACGCAAGAACGTAGGCACACAGATTGGTGTAGGTGCTACACTTCCGTTCAAGAAAACACCTATCAATATTGCTAAAACAGGTCTTGCGTACTCTCCGTTAGGATTTGCAAAGACACTTACCTATGATATTGTCCAAGTCAAAAAGGGCAACATGCAGGCAAGTGAACTCATCGACCACATTGCACAAAATACAGTCGGTTCCGCATTGGTATACGCCGGCTATATGTTGGCTATGTCCGGATTCCTAAACGGCGGTGGCGAAGATGATAAAGAAAGCAAGTACGACTATCAATTAGGTGAACAGTCTTATTCGCTTAGTATTGATGGAAACACGTACTCTTTGAGTTGGTTGTCACCTGTTGCAATGCCACTGTTTATCGGTGCGAATGCGTATGAGATGTTTGAGCAGGACAAAGAATTGACATTCGACACAACGGCGGATGCACTAGCAAAAACGTTAGATCCAATGAGTGAAATGTCTTTCTTGTCAAGTTTGGACAGTGTTTTAAGTTCGTATGATAGCGGTATGGGTAAATTCAAGGGTATTGGAGAAGCAATGTTGCAGAACTATGTAACGCAATTCGTACCTACATTGTCAAGTCAATTCGCAACTGTACTTGATGATAAGAAACGAGATACAAAGGTATCGGCAGATAGTGAAGCGAAGATACCGGAGCAGACGTTGAAGAAACTGATTTACAAGATACCGTGGTTACGTGAAACATTAGAGCCTTCTACCGATATATGGGGGAATGAAGTAAAGCAAACGGAAGACGTACTTGCGAGAGCATTTGAAACATTCATTGCACCATATTCCAGAAAGGAAAGCATTGCCACTGAGATAGACGAAGAAATCAAAGATCTATACAGCGAAACCGGTGACGATGGTTTAATACCTAAAGTACCAAGTAGCACAGTGAAATACGAGGGTGCAACTCACAAAATGTCGGCAAAAGAGTACACCGACTACAAGAAAACATACGGCGAGACTGCTTTTGATTTGTTGGAAGATCTGTTTAAAACTACCGCTTACAAAAAAGCGGATGCAGACGAGAAAGCAGAAATGGTAGGCAAAGTATACGACTATGCACGAGATACAGCAAAAATGGAGTATCTTGAAAAAGAAGACGTAGAGTATGCACCTTCATCCAAGTACGACCATATCAAGAGTGCTATCGAGTACGACATGACACTTGATGAATTTGATATGTTTAATAAGAGCAAAGGCAAATACTACATTTCAAAGGCAATCGGTGGATTTGAAACCTACGAAACGTACACAAGTACAATGAATGATATTGTGGGTGACAAAAACGCTAACGGAAACACGATCAATGGTAGCAGGAAGGCGTATATCGAGAACTACATTAACGGTTTACCGCTTGATTACGGACAGAAGATATTACTTTTCACAAGCCAATATCCGAAAGACAAAACATACAAGGCAGATGTACTTGAATATCTGAAAGGCAGAAGCGATATAACCTACAATGAACTGGTGGAGATTCTTAAAGAATTAAACTACACAGTTTATGCAGACGGAACAGTGAGGTGGTAAATATGAATAGACAAGACAGACAGGGCGTAAGAACACCCCAAGACTTAGAGCGAAAGTACGGACCACTCATTTCAGGGATTCAAAGAGCGGTTGAAAATAGCGTGGAAGGTTTGAATAAAACCGAAAAAACACTAGAAGAATTTATGACCGCTACACTTGGCTCGATCGATAATATTCAAAGTCAGATAGATGGGAACATCACAACATGGTTTTATAGCGGTGTTCCCACACTGTCTAATTATCCGGCGGGTGAGTGGGTAACAAATGAAGAAAAGAATAATCACTTAGGTGATATGTATTACGACCAAGACACTGGTTATGCATATCGCTTTTGTATGTCTAACGGTGTGTATGCGTGGGCAGAAGTTAAAGATAGTGCGGTTGCGGAAGCGTTAGCATTGGCAAATTCCGCCCAAGACACGGCAGATAGTAAACGTAGGGTATTTGTTGCACAGCCTGTACCACCTTATGACAACGGCGATTTATGGCTGTACAATCAAGAGATTTACGTCTGTCAAATATCAAAGGCAGAAGGCGAAGTGTACGCAGACAACGACTTTATCATTGCAACCAAGTACACAGACGATACAGTGGCAAGACAAGTAGGCGATAACCTAGAAATCGTCAGAGGTACAGTTACTACGATTCAAGAAGGCGTAGATGCTTTCAAAATCGAGATGGAAACCACCGTAAAGAGCATTGATTCATTGCAACAGGAAACCATTGAAAGCATGGAGAGAATGTCTTACACGTTCGGAACGAATGATTTGTCGATTGCGAAATCAACAGATCCTGTGAATGCAAGAATAAACAATCAAGGCTTGAAAGTTTACACTTATGCTGAGTTAAACGCTATCTTCAATCACAAAGGGGCAGGCGTGCAAAAACTAATTGTTGTCGGAGATGCACAGTTAGGAAATATTTCAATCGTAAAAGCAAAAGACGAGAACGGAAACGACTGTACAGATATAAATTATCTTGTTTCCAATGTTCAGAGTTTGCGAGATTTAGAAGGGAGTGAGTAATAATGGCAACATCAAGAGTGGCTTGTGCTTCATTTAATCTAGGCACAAATACAGTAATTTCAATCACAAGGGATAAGAGCAGTTATACTCACACCTTAAAATACAGTTTTAACGGTGCAACAAACACGATTGCTACGAAGACAAATCAGACAAGTTATGTCTGGTCGCCACCTGAAAGCATTTTCTACTCTAAGATACCAAATGCAGTATCAGGATATGGAACAATCACTTGTGAAACCTACGACGGAAATACACCGATAGGAACATCAACGTGTGGCTTCTATGCTTATGCGGTAAAAAGCAAGTGTTTACCGTCTGTTAGCGGTGCGGTAGTAGATACCAACCCAAAAACGATAGCATTAACCGGTAACAGTGCAATATTAATACAGTATTTGTCACAACCAAAGGCAACACTGACAGCAACAGCGAAGAACAGTGCGACTATTAAAACAATACAGATAGAAAACCCAGTGGGGCTAGTTGCAACGACTAGCCCTTATACTTTCGATACGGTGTATAGTGATGAATTTAGATTTAAGGCTACTGACAGTAGAGGATATTCGACTATTGAAACGGTTGATATTAAAAACTTTATTCTGTATGAGCCTTGCTATTTTGACAAAGTGCCGATAGCGACACGAATCGAAAGCACATCAACCACAGCGAAAGCAACATTAAATGGATATTGCTTCAAAGGAAGTTTTGGCAGTCAGTCAAATGCAATAACGGTTAAGTACAGATACAAGACAAGTAACGGTGCTTACGGTAATTATATTTCGATTACACCGACTTGGAATAGTGACGGTACATTCTCAGCAATCGTTACAATCAATGGATTGTCGCTTGACGAAACATACACGATTGAATTTGTTGTTGAAGATAAACTAACGTCATTCCCTGTTGAAACTGTTCTAGGGCAGAGTGTAGGCGATTTTCGTATAGCGAAAGACTATGTTTTTGCAAAAAATCATCTTTATATCGGAACTCCAAATAATACAGAGTTTAAAGCGACTAAACTAAGACGAGTTTTAAACGGAAAACTTTACGAAGCAAATTTTGGAGTTGGTAATGCAGGCGGTGGCGGTGCTTGTGCGATTGAACTATATGAAGATGGCGTACAGGTTGCACGATACGACCTGCACAAAAACGGATTTTTGCACAACACAATAACTAATATGTCGGTGGCTGATATAATGTCCTCTGCACCTTCAACGGTGGCAGGTGGCGGACAAGGTTATTTACTGTTAAACGGTGGCGATAGCACAACACCTATATTGCTTCAATGGGGAAGGGTTACTGTAACACCTGACACAGCAAATGTGATGAAAAGTCAAAAAGTAAATTTTTTATATGGATATTCAGGAATCCCATTTGTATGTACAGAAAAAGCAACTTCTGCCCCTTCAACAGTTTTTGCAAACGCAGGAGATATGTCCGCAACAGGCTTTAATATTTATGTTCAAAGACCGACAGCAACAGCAACATCTGTACTATGGTTCGCAATAGGTAATGGCTCAAATGCCTTACCAGAATAGGGGGATAACATGAGGTACAAATTAGACGAAAACGGATATGTTATTGCAGTGTCGTTTGGGGGCTACTTAGACGACTGTACAGAATACACAGGTACGATTCCAATAGGCTACAATTCGTTAGGTGATTGGGCGACATATTCATGTGTAAACGCATACTACATAGACCATGACGGCAACTTGGCGTTAGACCAAGAAAAACTCGCAGAGATACGACGCAAAGAAGCACAAGACAAGGTGGACTATGCACCGCTTGTCAGAAAGGATCTTTACGAAAGCGAGGAATTGCTAGAAAGTCAGTACATCAAGGCTACTGCGAAAGGGCAGACAATAACCTTGACAGATGCAAAAGTGCTTCCGCCGGTTATAGTGATAACGGATGTAGACACAAGTGCTTACCAAGAACTTACACTGTATATAGATAATGGTATCGGACAAGAAAAAAGAGAATACACAATTCTTTTGGATGGACTTGAGTCAGTGTCTTATATCGCTATTGCTAACGGTTTGGTAGTTGCTAGTATCAACGGAAATGAAGAAGTTATTGGTTCCGGTCACGTCAGACTGTTTGAAGGTGAATGTAATATTTACGCTTCCGAAGTGGTGACTATTGAAATTGAATACTATACGAATGTACAAGACGTGGACAGTTTGAAATTTCTGCAAGGTAAATCAACCGACACAAACAAATTCAAGATATTAGAAGATGGTTCCATAGAAGCACATAACGGAAAGTTCTCTGGACGTATATCTGCTAGTTCTTTTGAAGCAACAGGAACTATTACAAAACACGCAAAAGATTACACGGAGAAAGATATTACCACCGCACAAGAAATCGCTATTGGTACTCGTCAATGCACTCCAGAATACTTGGAAAAGTATGACTTGAATGCAGACGGCATTATCAATGCGTTAGATTTGTTAATGATCAATAAATTGGTAACAGGAATAGTAGAAAGTTATACGATAGACACAAGTGTGGCTATCGATCCGTTAAGTAATGGGAACATAATTAGAACGAAGGGCGTTGCTATACGACCTACTTCTATCATGGCTGAATTAGTAAAAGCAACACATCTATATACGGATAAACTCAGTGTATTACACAATGATATAGGTCAATATGTAGATGGAGCCACAGGCTCATTCACCATTGGTGACAAAACAATAAATGTAGTACAAGGAATCATAACAAGTATTTATTAGCAAAGGAGAGTGATAACATGGCACATTTACACGAAGTAAAAGATGAAGGAACGCACTATGTAATTGACAAGTTCGCAAAGAAAGTCACAGGAGAAAAACTGAAAGTTACACAATATTCTCACAACGCAGAAATTGTTACTTTCGAGATCCCAAGATTTGTGGAAGGTCACGACATGATGAATAGCGACGTTGTTCGAGTGCATTATACCAATATCAGCAAGAACAAAAAGACGCTTAACAAGGGCGTGTACGAGGTAGACGACAAGAGATTGAGCGAAGACGGAAACACAGTGCTTTTTAGTTGGAAAATTTCTAGTCAAGGAACACAAATTGATGGAATACTGCAATTTTCTGTCTGGTTTACTTACTTTTCAGATGCACCTGACTTCGAATGGGGCACAGAAACAAACAAGTGCCTTATTTTTATAGTAGCCAGTGAGAAAAATTCAGATGCCATTGTACAAGAGTATCCGGATGTTCTCGACGAGTGGAAAAATGATTTATACGAACAGAAAGACGCACTTCTTATCAAATGCACCGCCACAGGTGAAAGCATAGTGTTAAAAGATAGTTTGGAGTATCCGTTATTAGCACTTTCGCCATCAGGAGAAAATGTGCCGAACACAGAAGTAAAGTTGCTTGGCGGTAACTATTTCAACATCAATAATGTTATTCCACAAGACGATGGTGTATGGGTGCAAGACAATGGATTTGCTATGTCGAATTACTACAATGGGTGTTGGACAACATTGGGTGCATTATGTCCAGAGTTAAGAGATGGTGACGAAGTTTACTTAAATTTCGAAGTGGAAAACGCAGGACCAACGATTGATTTATATCTGTTCGGAACACAACGAGATTGGATTCCCGGCAATTCGTTGGTAATCACTCAAGCAGATTTAGACGATGCTTTCAGTATTTATGGTATCGATGGAGAAACAACAGTTTACAAAAACATTATTGTAAGCAAAGAACCTATTCCATTCGAACCATACAAAGAACCACAAACGGTGACAGTTCCTTGTAGCGAGGAAGAGTTAAAAGAAATCCGCACATATTATCCTACAACTACCATAGTGGCAGACGGTGAAGTGACAGTAACTTATGCTACTGATACAAAAAACTATATCGACAACAAGTTGAAGGCATTAGAAAATAGAATTAAAGAAATAGAAAACCACTTGTGATTCGACAGTGGAGATGACGGTGGAGAGTCTGTGGTTGTTTGCGATTACTGTGGAATGGATTCAAACGAGACAAAAATGGTATACACAGACAAATACGGACGCTCTATCTGTGTTTCTTGTGCACAGAATGGCTGTGGGATGTGCGGTGAACCGTTAATCGACGCAATCGAGTCTGGTATCCCAATAAATTCTACAGATTCTATGGGATGGTGTCATGAGCACTGTTATGACGATTTAGGTGATGAATAAGGTACAAAAGGCATACTTAGGTGTGCCTTTTTTATATGTAACTAATCAACAAAGGATTCAAAGAAGGAGCGAAAAAATATGATTCACGAAATTTTGACACTAATAGGAAACAACTCATTTTTAAAGATTCTGCTTATTGCGGTATTACTCGATACCGTATTAGGCGTAATGCGAGCAATCAAAGAGCACAAGTTTAATAGTTGCGTAGGCATTGACGGAGCGATTCGTAAAGTAGCAATGATGTTCAGTGTAGCAATACTCATGCTACTAGATACCATTATGAAAATCGACTTACTGTTTATGGTCCCTGAAAAGTATTTGCAGGTTATTGGCATTAGCAAACTTGGAATATGTGAGTTGTTTGCATTGCTATTTATCTTGTACGAGTGTGTATCGATTCTAAAGAATATGACGTTATGCGGTTTGCCTGTTCCGATTAAATTGAAAAAATGGATTCAGAAGTTTCTTGACGATATGACAGACGAACTGCCGGAAGAAGTACACGAAGCAATTCAAGAAGAAGAAAAGGAGTGCTAATTATGAATATCAACACAAAGTATATCTCTACTAAAAACACATACTCAAAGAAGAATGCGAAGAAGTACATCGTTATTCACGAAACAGATAATTTCAAGAGCGGTGCTGACGGATTGCGTCATGCAAAAGCACAATGGCTCGGAAACTTATCAACTTCCGTGCATTTCTATTGCGGATCAGATGGAGTGTATCAGGTTGCAGAGTTAGATAGATGCGTTTGGGCTGTTGGAAAGAATTACAAAACAATGCCTATCACGGATGCAACAAACTACAACACTATCAATATTGAGATCTGCGTTAATGAGGATGGCGATTACAACGTCGCAAGACAGAACGCCATTGAACTTGTAAAATGGCTCATTGCAGAGACAGGAATCCATCCAGATAGAGTGATTCGTCACTATGATGCGAAGGGCAAATACTGTCCTCGTAAGATGATGGACGAGCCATCCTTGTGGGAAGGCTTCAAATCGGCGATTTTAGGCAAGGAAGAACCGAAGGCAACAAATACTTCAAAGGTAAACGCAAAAGTCCTAGAATGGCAGAAATCGGCTATTGCTGACGGCTTTAAATTCCCTCTGTTCGGTGCTGATGGTATCTGGGGTTCAGAATGTGAAAACGTTGCAGAAAATGCAATCGTTAAGAAGCGTTTGACGTACAAGCACAAGAACCTCACAAAGATCGTGCAAAAAGCGGTTGGCGTAACTGTTGACGGCAAGTGCGGAAAGAACACACGTAATGCTATCATTAACTACCAAAATAAAAACGGTCTTGTTGCTGATGGTTGCGTCGGTTTGAAAACATGGAAGAAGATTCTCGGTGTTTAGAATGCCACAGGATTTTGCGAGCCTTCGAGATTCGAATGAAAATCCGTTCCGTGAGTATTTCTTAGGGTGAATAATAAAACGCCTAGAAACGCAAAATACGAGGTCACAGAAGCATGTTGACAATATTGTAAATCTGTGATATATAATGAAATGTCAGAGAGATCATGTTAGGTTTAAAAAGGGGAACAAGTCGTAATTGGCTGTTCCCCTTTTTTGTGTCCTAAATACGTTGTCTATCATCAGTGGTTTATTGAACTAAACCATTGTTGATGACTAATATAGGCACAAAAGTACCTATATTCTCAACGTAACCTCTAATTTCATTGGTCTTTCCCTTTTATCTGTTGCCCCTACGCCTTTTGCCTTTTCTCGTGTATAGTCAATTCGCTCGATACACTTCTTTAACAAGTCGTTCTTCAACTCGACTGGTGCGTTTTCGTCTTTCAGTGTTTCAAGTGCTTTTCTAAAGCGTACAATCTTTTCTTCATAGTCTACCGCTTCCGGCATATTGTTTTCCGCAACGCATAGTGCTTCCTGTAAGTCGTTCTTCTTTGCTAGTAAATCGCCGTTCAATTTCTCGAATATTGCTTCCGGTATCTTTCCGTCGTACTTGTCACGCCATTGTGCTATTTCTTTGAGTTCCAATTCTGCAAGTCGGTCCTTCATGCGTTGTACCATTTCTGCGTGGTCCCTTGCTATCTGTCCGTCGTCATTTTCCAACTTGATTTCAAAGTCTGCTATCTTATCCGCTAGTAACTCCGCAACATCATCCACTACATGTTCAAAACGCATACTTCCGTTATCACAATTATGCTGATTTGGACAGATAATAGAGAAGTGCTTACGTCCTGTTTTTGTCTTATAAGATCGTAAAATCATAGCATAGCCACAAGAAGAACAGTAAACCAGTCCAGAAAGCGGATTTCTCATTTTTTTGCCGTCTCTTATTTTCGGTTTTTTTCCGCATACTTCCTGTGCATCATAAAATAACTTCTCGCTAATAATAGCAGGGTGCAAACCATCTACAATGATTTGTTCCTCAACAGAATCTACACGCTTCTTAACAATTTCCCCATCTTGCATTCGTTTAACGATTTTCGTATGTCCCCAACGGATTTTACCGATATAGTTAGGATTGCTTAGAATGTAGGATACTGTTTCAGGGCTCCAATACTTGCCCCTGCTTGGCGGAATACCGATTGATTCAAGCCAGTTACATATATTTCTTCGTCCTTGCCCTTCATAAGCGTACATTTCGTACATTCTTTTTACTACCCATGCGTTTTCGTCTGGTTCAAGTGTTTTGCATTTGCCTATTGTTGTCTTTCTATATCCTAGTGGGGCGAATGTTCCTAGAAAAGCACCTTTTTTAACTGCTCTATCTCTGCCACCTTTTAACAACCCTTTTGTGTATTCAAGGTATTGATTACCTTCTTTCAGTTTCATTTCAAGTAACATTCTGTCACTTTCTATGCGTGCATCATATATTTTCGGTACTGGATTTACGGTAATAATAAGTGTGTTTGAATAGCGAAACGCATTGATTATACGCCCTGCATCTTCTAAATCTCCCCTAGACAGTCTGGGAACATCATATACTATTACGGCTTTAACCTTCGGTGATTCAATACGCTTCAATACCTTCTGTATCTCGTCACGTTCTCTTATCGTCTCACCTGAAACACGTTCCATATATACGTTGTCGCTTTGCACACGTTCTCCTATATTTTCGTCTATCCATTCGTCTAATGATTCATTGTGTTTTGCGATAACTTCTTCTACTGATTCGTGTGGATCATCTTGTCTGGACTTTCTTAAATACTTTAGTAATTCGTCTGCTGACGGCATCTCGTAAACCACATTGTTATACATTTTATT
>UZAT01353497.1_pt1 | contig 30013 bp, 40 predicted proteins | sample 2160861 | NCBI WGS metagenome assembly UZAT01 (sample SAMEA5138306, study PRJEB28736) | viral metagenome | reverse complement strand
GCTTATAGAGTTTGATAAATCAAACTTTCGGCAATTTCTGGAAGTGAGGAGGTGTTGTGTATGATTTTTGATTTCAGCAAACTCCGGGGGCGTATAATTGAGAAATACGGCTGTTGTAGGGCCGCTGCCGAGGCTGTAAACATGAGTAAAGTTCAATTATCGGACCGATTGTGCAATAAAATTGCGTTTCGGCCGGAGGAGATTTATCTTCTTGCCAGCCAGGAGATCCTGGATATTCCCTGCGAGGAAATTCCCCGCTATTTTTTAACCCCGAAAGTTTGATTTTTCAAACTTTCAGAATGGAGGTGCTCCTTTATGAATACCCCGAACCCCGAGCGGGTCTATGCGGTAATTGCTTCCATACTGGAGCGCCGCTATAACGTCAAAATCGAATATACCCTATTGAAAAAAGAAGGAGTTAGCCATGAACAAAATCGTGTTTGAACTGTGCCCGGAAGATCGGGCCCGCCTGGATTCCATCATCGCTGGTCTGGCTAAGATCGCCGCCGAGGCAGCGCCTCTGGTGGTCGAAGCAAAGGCTGGTATCACCCCGGCTGCGGAGGAACACCCCATCGACGCTCCTGTCGAGCACTTCGACCCGCCCGCGTCGGATCCAGAGCCCGAGCCCGAGGTTCCGGTCGTTTCCCTCGGCGAGTTCCAGAAGGCCATCGTCGTCCGGTGCGCTGCCTCACCTGAGATGAAGAAAAAGGTGCAGGCACTGATCAAAAAATACGCCGAATCCGTCAGCTTGGTACCCGAAGAAAAGCGGACCGAGGTCCTGGCGGCTTTGGCTGAACTGTAAGGAGGTTTGGAAAAATGGGCGACGCCATGAAGATGGTAAACGACCATCACGAATCTATGAAGCAGCAGCACCAGGAGCTCCCTGACTGGGTCGGTAATCTGGCCGAGGCTGCTGCGCGGGATCGGAAGGCCCGGGCCCGCCGGTCCACCGCTCTGCTGGTGTTTAAGTGTCTGCTGTATCTGGGGTATATGACCGTCGTCGGTTGGGCCACCCAGGCCGGCCACGTGTCGCTGGAAATGTCCGGGGTCCTGGTACTGTTCGGCGCCGCGGCAATGTTCACCGTGCTCGGTGAGCTGATCGTAAAGGGGGAGCGTCATGGCTGAGAAAATCGACCACGCCTCCCGCGCTCATGCGGTCCTGTCTGCCTCCAGCTCTGCCCGCTGGTTGAAATGCCCGCCCTCCGCCGCGGCTGCTCTCCTCTATGAGAACGCCGACACCGCATATACCCGCGAGGGCACCCTGGCCCATGAGGTCGCCGAGTACTTTGTGGGTGTTTACATCGAGACCGGTTCGGACGATACGCTCGCGGACTTCAAAACGCGGATGGGCTCCGACGAGGTCACGATGGAGATGCTCCAGTGCGCGGCTGAGTACCGCGACTATATTCACGAGCTGGTCCACGACGATAACGCCGTTGTGCTGCTGGAGCAGCGTGTGGACTTCTCTCCCTGGGTGCCGGGCGGCTTCGGAACCTGCGACTGCCTGATTATCCAGGGAAACCGCATGGACGTGATCGACTACAAGTACGGCCAGGGCGTCCCGGTCTCCGCGGTGGAAAATTCCCAGATGCGCCTTTACGCCCTGGGTGCCCTCCACGACTTCGGGGATATTTACGAAATCCAGGAGGTCGGGATGCATATCTTCCAGCCACGGCTGAACAACGTCTCGGTCGACGCGATGCTGGCTGACGATCTGCGGACCTGGGGCGGGGAAGTGGTCAAGCCCACCGCCGAGCTGGCCGCTGAGGGCAGGGGAGACGCCTGCGCCGGTGAGCACTGCCGGTTCTGTCCGCACGCCGGCGCCTGCCCGACGCTTTCCGCCGCCTGTCTCCGTGTGGTGAACCTCCACGACGGGAAGGCTGTTGTTCCTACCATGGCGCCGTGGATGGTCGCTGATGTGCTCCGGCAGGAGCCGATGATCTCCTCCTGGTTGAAAGCTGTAAAGGACCGCGCCCTGGCTGCGATGTTGGACGGCGAGGAGGTCCCGGGCTTTAAGGTCGTCGAGGGCCGCGGCTCCCGAGACTGGTCGGAGGCATTTGCGGTCATTGACGCTCTGGTCGCCGAGGGGTACAGCAAGGAGCAGATTACGACCGAGCCGCAGCTCCTCTCTCCCGCTGCTATGGAGAAGGCCCTCGGTAAAAAGCGCGTTGCCGAGCTGGTCGGCTCGCTGATTGTATCGAATCCGGGCAGCCCCACCGTGGCCCCGGAAGGCGATAAAAGAAAACCCTTCGACCGTCTGGCCGAAGCGAAAAAGGATTTTACATAAGGAGGATAGTTCTATGAGCAAGTTCAAAGTCGGCGACCGCGTGGTCAGCCACAGCAATGCGTATGGTATCACTAAAAAAGGTTGGGTTGGTACTGTGACGAGAGTTTATGACTACGACGGCAGGTATTACATTACCGCCGAAGGTCCGGGCCTGGGTTCTAATGCGAAGATCGAGTTCCCTGCTTTGAAGGTAGAAGATTTTGACCTCTACACCCCCGACGAGGCCGCACAGAAAATCGTCGTCACCACCGACGGCAAAACCACCACGGCGCGGCTCTTTGACGGTAAGAATTGCGTCAAGTCCGCAAAGGCGAATCTCTCCAAAAAGGACACCTTCTCCTTTGAATCCGGCGCCGCTCTGGCTGTGGACCGCCTGCTCGGCCGTGAGGAGAAGAAGCCCGCCGAGCCCGAGCCGACGAAGTTCCTGAAGGAGAAGATGGTGACGGGCGTGTTCGGCCGCTGCTCCGATGGCGATTGGTTCGTGGTCGTTGGTGGCACGATGGTGTATGAAAAAGGAGAGTATGACTGCCTGGGCGCTCTTAATCCCGCAGGAGTTATGTGCGGGTACTCTGTGGATGTTTTGGTGGACGCTGTGAGCTTTGATAACGCCAGGGACAAGGCCAGGGCCGGCGACACTCTCTGGAAACGCCCCGGCGCAAAATTCAAATAAACACAAAATTACATAAAAGGAGTATGAAACTATGAGTACAAAAGTTGTAACCGGTAAGGTCCGTCTGTCCTATGTCCAGTTGTTTGAGCCGAAGGCCATTGAGGGCAGCGCTCCGAAGTATTCCGTCACCCTGCTGATCCCCAAGAGCGACACCGCCACGGTGCAGAAAATCAAGGCCGCTATGGTCGAGGCCGCGGAGAAGTTCCGCCAGAAGAACGGCGCCGCCTCTCTGCCGGCGAACCCCATCACCCCGCTGCATGACGGCGACGGTGTGAAACCCTCCAGCGGCGAGCCTTACGGTCCCGAATGCAAAGGCTGTTACGTCATGGCGGTCTCCTGCAGCGAGAGCCAGAAGCCGGTCGTCGTGGATGCTGCCGGTAATGCCATCCTGAATCCCTCCGAGGTATACTCCGGCTGCTATGGCCGCGCCTCCCTCAACTTCTACGGCTACAACAACCGGAAGAAGGGCATCGGCGCGGGTCTGCTGGCGGTCCAGAAGCTGCACGACGGTGAGCCCTTCGGCACCGTGGGCTCTGCCGACGACTTCAACGACGGTTATTCGGATCTGGGGGCCGACGATGACTTCCTCCGCTAAGCGGCGGCTGTTCGTCGATATCGAGACCTTTTCCAGCGTGGACATCAAAGCCGGGGCTTTCCGCTATACGGAGGCCCCGGACTTCGAGGTGCTGCTGATCGCCTACGCTTGGGATAATGGCCCCGTCCGGGTCCTCCAGGACTTCTTCCTGGGAAACTCGGACGCCGAGGCTATTGAGCGGGCGCTGTTCGATCCCGAGGTCGTGAAGGTGGCCCACAACTCCGCTTTTGAACGGGCGGCCCTGGCCGTGCATTTCGGCCGGTACCTCCCACCCGAGCAATGGGAGGACACCATGATCCTGGCGGCGTATAACGGACTTCCTCTCTCGCTGGAAGGCTGCGGCGCTGCTCTGGGGCTGCGGAACCAGAAGATACGGGAGGGCACGCTGCTCATCAATTATTTCTGTAAGCCGTGTAACCCCACCAAAACGAACGGCGGCCGGCGGCGGAACCTCCCGGAGCACGCTCCCGATAAATGGGACCGGTTCTGCGAATACTGCCGGCGCGACGTTGAGGTCTGCCAGTCCATCTGGCAGCGGCTCCACACGTTCCCGGTCACCGATTTTGAGCGCCGCATCTGGGCGCTGGACGCCCGTATCAATGAGCGCGGCGTCCTGGTAGACCGGGAGTTGGCTGCGGCTGCGGTCAGCGTGGACCTGGCCTACAAGGCCGAGTGTATGGAGGAAATGCAGCGCTTGACCGGTTTGGAGAATCCGGGCTCGGTGATCCAGCTGAAGGGCTGGCTCGGGACCCGTGGTCTGTTCCCGGAATCGTTGGACAAGGAAGCCGTCGCCGGTCTGCTGGCCGAGGCTACGGATCCGACGACCATCCGCGTGCTGCAGCTTCGCCAGCTGCTCGGGAAAACGTCGACGAAAAAATACGAGGCCATGCTGCTGGCCTGCGGTTCCGGTTCCCGGGTCCGTGGCCTGACGCAGTATTACGGCGCCGCCCGCACGGGCCGCTGGGCCGGTCGCCTGGTCCAGCTGCAAAACCTCCCGCAGAACCACCTGGAGGCCATTGATTCGGTCCGCGAGCTGGTCCGCCAGCGGGATTTGGAAACGCTGGAGCTGGTCTATGAAAGCGTTCCGGACGTCCTCTCTCAGCTGATTCGCACGGCGCTGATCGCCGAGCCTGGCCACACCTTCCTGGTGGCCGACTTCTCCGCCATCGAAGCGCGAGTCACCGCGTATCTGGCAGGGGAGCAGTGGCGGCTGGATGTCTTTGCCGCCGGCGGGGGTATCTATTGCAGCTCTGCTTCGCAGATGTTCCACGTCCCTGTTGAGAAGCACGGCGTGAACGGTCACCTGCGGCAGAAGGGCAAGGTCGCCGAGCTGGCCTGCGGTTATGGCGGCGGCGTGAATGCTTTGAAGGCTTTCGGTGCCGATAAGATGGGTCTGTCCGAGGCGGAGATGCAGGAAATCGTCGATAACTGGCGGGCGGCTTCTCCCTCCATTCCGCGGTTCTGGCGCGAGGCTGAAACGGCCGCCCGGCAGGCCCTGGAGAACCCGGGCAAGACTGCACAGATGCGCTGCGGTGTCAAGTACCGCGCAGACGGTCAGGCGCTTCGGTGCCGCCTACCCAGCGGCCGTGTGCTTTCCTACTGGGGCGCCCGGCTGGAGGACGGCGGTATCGTGTACATGGGCCAGGGCGGTACCTCCGGCGGCGGCTGGGTTAAAAAGGACACCTGGGGTGGGAAGCTGGTCGAGAATATCGTCCAGGCCTACGCCCGGGACTGCTTGGCGGTCGCCATGGATCGCCTGGACGCCGCTGGCTTCCGGATCTGCTTTCACGTCCACGACGAGGTCGTGGCTGAAGCTCCCGCCGGTACCGGCTGGCAGGAGATGGCCGAGATTATGGGCCGGCCGATTGACTGGGCTCCGGGGCTGCTGCTCCGGGCCGATGGGTATACAACCGATTTTTACATGAAGGACTGAGGTGAGGGCGTGGAAATCAAAAACGACAAGGCGCTTGACGTCGCCCTTGGAAATAGCCGTAAAACGAAAACCTGGAAAAACAAACCGATGCTGTGGTCCGAGCTGCTGGCCCGGATGGCGTCGGTCACTCGAACCCCGGAGACTGTCGCCGAGTATAAGGCCATGGGCCGCGAGCAGCAGTCCGAAATAAAAGACGTCGGCGGCTTCGTCGGCGGGTACTGCAACAACGGCAACCGCTCCGCCATCCGTCACCGGTCCCTTCTGTGCCTGGACGCGGACTTCGCAGCTCCGGGGCTGTGGGACGACTGGGCGTTGCTCTACGGGAACGCCGCGGCGGTGTACTCCACCCACAAACACACCGCGGAGAAGCCCCGGCTGCGTCTGGTCGTGCCCCTGGCTCGTAATGTTACCCCGGAGGAGTATCAGGCAATCGGGCGCCGTGTGGCGTCCGTCCTGGGCATCGACCAGTTCGACGATACCTCCTACCAACCGCAGCGCATGATGTACTGGCCGAGCACCTCGGTCGACGGCGAGTATGTGTTCCAATCCGCGGACGGGCCCTTCCTGGACCCCGATGCTGTTCTGGCTACATATCACGATTGGCGCGATGTGTCAAGCTGGCCCATGTCCTCCCGCGTGGCGGAGGTCATCAAAAAGTCTGCGGCGAAGCAGAAGGATCCGCTGGAAAAGCCGGGGCTGATCGGCGCCTTTTGCCGGGCTTACTTCCCCATAGACGAAGCCATCGCGGCGCTGGTGCCCGACTATACCCCCGGCAGCCCTGGGCGCTATACATACGCCGGCGGTTCCACCGCGGACGGCGTCGTCACCTACGACGACCGGTTCGTCTACTCCCACCACGCTACGGACCCCGCCTCCATGCAGCTCTGTAATGCTTGGGACCTTGTCAGGCTCCACCGCTTCGCTGCTCTGGACGAGGACTGCGCCCCCTCCACACCGGTGAGCTCCAGGCCGTCCTATAAGGCCATGTCCGACCTGGCCGCTGCCGATGATCGGGTGAAGGTCCAGCTAGTCTCCGACCGCCTGGCCGACGCCCAGGAGGATTTTGCGGCCGACATTCCTGTCGATGGCAACGAGGACGACTGGAAGACGCGCCTCCGGTTTACGGAGAAGGGCGGCATCGCCTCCTGCATCGAGAACGTTGTGGTAATCCTGAACGGCGACCCTGCTCTGGCGGGCTGCGTCGGTTATAACGAAATGACCCACAGCATCGTGGCCCTGCGCTCCCTCCCTTGGCGTAAGGTCGTAGGGGAGAGCCCCTGGTCGGATACGGACGACGCTGCGCTGCGGTATTACCTGGAGCGCGTGTATGGTCTTTCCGGCAAGGACAAAATCTTCGACGCGGTCAATGTAACGGCGCAGGACGCGTCTTTCCACCCGGTCCGGGATTACCTGGACGGCTGCAGCTGGGATGGCGTGCCCCGCCTGGAGACGCTGCTGGTGGATTACCTGGGCGCCGAGGATACTCCGTACACCCGGGCGGTCACCCGGAAGGCGTTCGTCGCGGCCGTTGCCCGTATTTACCGGCCCGGCTGCAAATTCGACTATATGCTTACCATCCGCGGCCGGCAGGGCCTCGGCAAGTCCGCCCTGATCGCCAAAATGGGCGGGCGCTGGTTCTCTGATACCTTCACCACCATGCAAGGCAAGGACGCCTATGAGCAAGTTCAGGGCGTCTGGCTGATGGAGGTCGGCGAGCTGGCCGGTATGCGGAAGGCCGAGGCGGAGACCATCAAGCTGTATATTTCGAAGCAGGTTGACCGGTTCCGCCCGGCGTATGGTCGCCGCACCCAGGAATTCCCCCGCCAGTGCATTTTCGTCGGTACCACGAACGAGACGCAGTTCCTCCGGGATACCACCGGAAACCGGCGCTTCTGGGTCGTGGATACCCCGAACGCCCCGACGCGGAGTATGTGGTCCGACCTGACTCCCGAAGTAATTCGGCAGATCTGGGGCGAGGCTGCGGAGCTGTTCCGTAAAGGTGAGGAGCTTTACTTGCCAAAAGACCTGGAAGCTGCCGCCCGCGCGGTGCAGGAAACCTATGAAGAGGAGAATCCGAAGGTTGGAGTTGTGGCGCAGTACCTGGAGCGGCTGCTTCCGCCCGACTGGGCCGACCGGGACCTGTATTCCCGCCGGGCATGGCTGGAGGGCTCCGAGCCCGGTAGCGTCAAACGCGACCGCGTCTGCTCCTATGAGATTTGGGCGGAGGCCCTGGGGCAAAACCCCGACCGCCTCGATCGGTACGCAACAAAAGAGATCCGGGATATCATGTCGAAGCTCCCGGAATGGAGGCACCAAGGGAACGCAAAATGCACCTGTAAGCCTTACGGCTTCCAGCGGTATTACAAGAAGGAGGGCTGATCGGTGATCGAGTATGTAACCTGCCGCATCTGCGGTGTCAAAATGGAGAAAAAAGACGACTGCGTGGTCGTGCAGCTTCGACGCTGTAAGCCTCGCGTTTATTGCCCGAACTGCTTTCGGGTCATCATGAGGGGAGGGGATGTCCGTGTCAACTCTGGAAAAAGAGATCGAGCAGAAGCTGAAAAAGATGATTGAACGTCACGGTGGGCTCTGCCTGAAGTGGGTCTGTCCTGGCTGGCTCGGTGTGCCGGACCGCATCTGTCTCCTGCCTGGGGGTCGGGTCGTGTTCGTTGAAACGAAACGCCCGCAGGGTGGGAAACGCGAGGAAATGCAGAAATGGTGGGCTCGGAAGCTGCGGGCCCTGGGCTTTCTCCACCGGTGGGTAACGTGCCCGGAGGAGGTTCTCGCCCTGGAAGAGGAGGTAACGGTGCGGTGAAAGTCTTTAACCCTTACCCCCACCAGGTCGCCGGCATCGACTGGGTCGTCCATCGCCCCGCCTGCGCTTTACTCTGGGGTATGGGTACCGGTAAGACCGTGACGACCCTGACCGCGCTGGACCGGCTGCTGAACGATTACCTGGAGGACGGTCCGGTGCTGGTCATCGCCCCGAAGCGCGTTGCTCTCGACACCTGGACGACGGAAAGCTCCGAGTGGTCGCACCTGCAGCACCTCCGGGTGTCCGTCGTGATCGGTACCCCGAAGCAGCGGGCTGCGGCCCTGGCGGCGCCGGCGGATATCTACGTTATAAACCGCGAGAACGTGGTTTGGTTGACCGAGTTCTTCCGCGGCTCCTGGCCGTTTCCCATCGTCGTGGTGGACGAGCTCTCCAGCTTCAAGTCCGCCGCGGCGAAACGCTGGAAAGCCCTCCGCCGGGTGCGTGGTCGGATCCGCCGGTTTATCGGGCTGACCGGTACGCCGCGGCCGAATGGCCTTGAGGACCTTTGGCCGCAGATGTACCTGCTGGACGGCGGCGAGCGCCTGGGGCGGACCCTGGGCGCTTTCCGGACGCAGTACCTGGTGCCGGATAAAACCAACGGTCCGGTGGTCTATTCCTACCGGCCCCGGGAGGGCGCCGAGGAGGCGGTGTACGGCCGCATTTCGGACCTGTGTATGTCCATTAAAAAGGACGACGTGCTGTCGCTCCCCGGGCAGATATACACGGATGTGGTCGTCCGCCCGCCTGCGGATCTCCTCAAAAAATACAAAAAATTCGAGCGGGAGAAGGTCCTGGAATGTTTGGACGCCGAGGGCGATGTGGTCGCCGGTTCCGCCGCGGCGCTCACAAATAAGCTCCTCCAGTTTGCAAATGGCGCTGTCTACGATATGGACGGCGGCGTCCATGAAATCCACGACCTGAAGCTGGAGGCCCTGGAGGAGCTGGTCGAGCAGGCCGGCGGTGATCCGGTGTTGATCCTCTACGCCTACCAGCACGACGAGGCCCGAATTTCGGCCCGTATACCCTGCCGGAAGCTGGATACTCCCGAGGATATCCGCGACTGGAACACCGGTAAAATCCCCGTTGCTATTGCGCACCCGGCGTCTATCGGTCACGGGTTAAACCTGCAGTACGGCGGCCACATTCTCATCTGGTTCGGCCTGAACTGGTCGCTGGAGCTTTACCAGCAGGCGAATGAACGCCTGAACCGCCCCGGGCAGACGGAGGTCTGCCGCATCTTTCATATCGTTTTGAAGGGCACCCATGACGAGCGGGTGCTCGGGGCTCTGGCCCACAAAGAAAAAGGCCAGGCAGCTGCCATTGAGGCGCTGCGCCTGGACGTGTTAAAGGAGGTACGCGATGGAAAAGTCCGATCTTGAGCAGTATAGAATGCTCGGGCGGGAGATATGCCAAATCAATGACCAGCTGCGGGAGCTGGAGTCATCCCTCTACTCCCCGAAGGGTCAGCGATTCTCGCATACCCCCAAGGCCCAAGGCGCGGCCGGTTATTCTATGGATAGCGCCATAGCAAACCACGTACGGCTGGCGGATCTGTACGCCGCCAAGCTCGCGGAAAGGGAAGCGCAGCAGCTCCGTATCGAGCAGGCCATCGACTCCCTGGACGACACCGTAGCGCGGCAGATTATGCGCGACCGGTACATCTCGGGGCTGGCCTGGTGGCGTATCTGTCGGGAACTAGAGGCCAAGGGTTACAGTGAGCGGACGGTCTACCGGCTGCACGGTGAGGCCCTGTTGAAATTAAGGGAGGTATAATCATGGGATTGTTTCACGATTTGCTGCTAGAAGCAAGAACCGATCAGTTCGAAAAGGACCTAAAGGAGGCATACGGCATGGGTTTCCGTGACGGGCGCCTCTGTCCGGAGGAACTCCGCCCTTGCCTGGTCGATGGGGAGCCTGCTCTGTTCCACCGGTGGGCGGAGGAGGACCGCGCGATTTTGAAACCGAGGGCGAAGGTCCCCCTGGATGCGCTGCCGGCGATCCGGCGTATTTTTGAGGAACATAATGTTGTGCCGACTTCCTGTGATGCTGAGGTAATGCGCGCTACATACGCGATTGTTGAGTACCCGGACGGATCCGTCGGCCACGTGACGCCGGGGCTGGTCTGCTTTACTGATCGGGAGGAGGTTTGACCTATGAAACGAACGACCTATTACCACGGCACCCCTGGTGAAAAGTGGGGCATCTGGAACGCCGGGAAGGGCTGCTTCCAGTTTGATATCCGAGAGGACACTCCCATGCTGGCCGTGGCCCGGCTGTATCAAAAAATCGGGGATGATGCGAAAAAGTGGCGCTTCGAGCCGCGTATGCTGCCCCATGTGAAGGAGGGTTGACCTATGGATTGCCCGGTATGCGGAGGGTCCACCTCTGTCCTCAGCTCCAGAACTGACGGGGAGACGGTGACCCGCCGGCGCGAATGTAAAGACTGCGGCTTCCGCTTCAGTACTGTCGAATTCGACGCCGACCTCTACGCCCGCACCGCGCGGCAGCGCGAGGAGGAAATCACCGCGTGTGTGGATGAGGCCCTTGCCAAGCTGCGGACGGAGGTCCTCCATTTGCTGCTGAAGGAGTGACCGAGGACGAAGCGTAAAAGGACGAGCGTGGTTGTTTGGTCTCTTGCGCCGGATGACGGCCTGGAGCTGCCCATCGTGCAGCACGAGTCGCTGGTCGAGCTCTGTAAGCTCGCGGGGCTGCACTACAGCTCCACCGTCAGCCGCCGCTGCAGAGGGGAGCCGATCTTCTACCGGCCCCAACATGGGCCACGTATTCGGTGCCAGCTGCATAGAATCGAGATCGAGGACCATGATGAATAAAAAAAGGCCCGGAGGCGTGAAACCTCCGGGCCTTTTTCTGCGTTTGGGCGACCCCGCCATGGTACGCTTCCAGGAGAGGCGTGGCGGGGTCTGTATCATGCCATTTTGTTTGGACTTTTTACATAGCACCGTTTGGTACTGGTGAAAAAGTCAAAGCATCACATAAGCTGATTTACTCGGGTTTGTACGGCCCTGTAGTCGTAGCCGGCGGCCTCCAGCCGCTGCTGGCGCTGCGGATTGACGCCCCACTTACCGGCGAGGACCTCCCGGGCCAGCTGCTCCACGGTTTTCTTGGGCTCCTCCGCGCTGACCGCCTTCGGGGCGTCGGTGGTGATGATGCCCTTATAGCCGGCGGCCTCAAGCTGCCGCAGCAGGCCCTTGGCGTTGGTCTGGTAGCGGAAGGCGCCGAGCTGCACCTTGTACCAGCCGCCCACCTTCACGAGCATAGCAGCGAAGCCGCGGGCCCGCAACTCCTCCAGCTGGCGCTGGGCGTTCTTCTGCGTGACGAAGGCGCCGGTCTGAACGCGGTACCATTCAGCCGTCGCACCGGCTGCAGGCGGGGCAGCTACGCCGAGCCAGTTGGCGATAACCGCGGCCTCCGTCTTGGCCAGCGTCCGCAGGTTGGCGTCGCTGAGCAGCCAATTGGTCGCCCGGGTGTTGGTGTGGAAGCTATGCTCCAGCAGCACGGCGGGCACGCCGACGCTCTTGGCGCCACGCAGCACGCCGTAGTAGTCCGCGCCGCTGTCCAGCTTGCGCTGCAGGGTGCGGGCCGTTCCAGTAGTGCCCATGACCTCTGCGACGCGCTTGGCCAGCTCCAGACCGATTTCGAGGCTCTGCTCGTCGATGCCGGTCTTGTCGTCGTCCACGAGGCAGCAGGCCAGCGGGTAGTCGACCGCCCCGCTCTCGGCGGCGTTGGAGTGGAGGGACAGGAACAGGTCGCAGCCCTCCGCTTTTCGGCCGCGCATGACCAGCGCGAGGTCGGTGTTCAGGTCGTGGCGGGTCTTGATGACTTTGATCCCGAAGGCCTGCAGCTCCTCCGCGAGAAAGTTGTGGAGAATCCACATCCGCTCGCTCTCGTAGTAGGAGAAAATGCGCGGGCTCCGGTTATACTGTCCGAAGTGGCCCGCGTCGAGGCATACCGTCTTTGCCATGGTCAGCTCGCCTCCTTTACTTCCGGCAGGCCAGCGATGCTCATGAGGATGGAGACGATACCGGCCAGCAGTGCGGTGCTGCCGACCACGACCCAGTTGACCTCGCCGATCATCACGGCGCCGCCCATTGCGCCGAGGGCCGCCTGCGCGACGGTGCGGATGGCGCGGACGCCGGCGGCTTTAATCCATTTGATAAGTTTAGCTTTGTCCATGGTGTTTCCTCCTTTAATCGCCGAAGATGTGCTTGACCCCCTGATCGATCAGGAAGGCCTGCTCCTCTTTCTGGATTTGTTCCGCCCGTTCGAGGGCGGCTTTCATGTCGCCATTACAGCGGGCGTCGGGGATGCGCTGCACGGCCTTGGCGGTGGCTTCGGCCAGCACGTTGGTGGCGCGACTGGTCTGCATGATCATCAGCATGAGCCGCTGTGTGTTGTCCTCGCGGGTCTGGCGCGCTGCCTCCCGCTTGGCCTCCTCCTCCGCTCTCTCCCGGTCGCGCTTGTCGATGTGGCGCTTGAGCAGCCACACCAGAAAGCCCATCAGGGCGGTGGGGATGCCCAAGGCCGCGATAAAATTACCCATTGGTGGCGTCCTCCTTTTGCGTGGAAAAGCACCACCCCGAAAGATGGTGCTTTATTTGGTTATACTTGGGTTGTGGTCTTTACGCAAGAGCGAGTTGACGAGCAGAAATCCGAAATATCAGATTGTTCGAATCATCGTAGCTTGTCCCAGCAGAAATAATAAGATTGTCATAAACCGAGGTCATGCGAACATAGGGGAAATTGTCAGATACCGTGAACGCAAACCACTCCGTACCGCCGCTTATTGTTGCAATTTTGCTTTCGCTGAAAGCACCAATTTTCGAGGCATGGAGGCTCAGATAGATATAGATTACACCTGTGCGAAGAGCTTGTCGGATTACATCTTCCATGTAGTCGGTAAGCGGTATTGTGAGAATGGTATCGTTGACTACGTCCCCTATACCGAGTTCGTAAAGGTCTAACCTCGGTACAGCGGGTAAAAATTCACCATCAATCTTGCGCAAGACAGGGCCGCGGATACTCATAGTCACCGTAGTGGAACCATCAATAGGAATCGCTAGGATAAATTCCTCCGCAAAAACTACTACAAACGGCTCTCCCGTGCTTTCTCCGCCCTGTAGCAATCCGATATTGCCCATAGCAAATTCGCCATCCATGCCGATAGCAGTTGTTTGGTATGCTACCCCGTTCCACATTACGGTGTAAACCTCGCCATCGACAGGCGTTCCCGACGAGACAAACTCTGCGCCACTCATACCCTCGCCCATTTCTTCTGTAACCGCAGTTGTCTCAGGGAGAACCCACGCCGATACAATACCAAACGGCTTGTTCAAGATGTGACCCAGCGCACCCTCTGCGGCGTTCCAGTCTGCTTGCGCACCACCGCCGCCACCGCCGCCCTCACCGGGAGCAGCGGCGCCGATGTTCTTCCGGGCCTGAGCTTTCTGCTCGTCCGTCAGGGTTTGCGGGTGGAAGCTGACGCCCTTCTCCGCCATGGCCTGAGCTGCTGTTGCATCCTTCTGGGCTGCATCTGCAGCGGACTGAGCGGCTGTTGCATCCTTCTGGGCTGCGTCTGCAGTGGACTGAGCTGCTGCTGCATCCTTCTGGGCTGCGTCTGCAGTGGACTGAGCTGCTGCTGCATCCTTCTGGGCTGCGTCTGCAGTGGACTGAGCTGCTGCTGCATCCTTCTGGGCTGCGTCTGCAGCAGACTGAGCGGCTGCTGCATCCTTCTGGGCTGCGTCTGCAGTGGACTGAGCGGCTGCTGCATCCTTCTGGAGGTTCTCCGCGGTGGTTGTGTCGACCGCGCCGATGTTCTCCCGGGCTTGAGCTTTCTGCTCGTCCGTCAGGGTCTGCTTGACGGTGTAAACCGCAGGGAAGCGGGGGATTTGCACGGAGGAGAAGTCGGTTTCAAAGGTCTGGTCAGTCATTAGATTGCCTCCTTTTTAAGCAGTTCGTCGGTGATGGTGGTGCAGACGCAGCTCTTGACCAGCCTGCCGTTGGTCAACCGCACCCGGATCTGCATACGCACGTCGCAGTTACACTCCAGTCTGATGTTGTCCTCCTGGGTCAGGTAGACCAGCAGGTAGCCGTCCGCAATGTGGCAGCTTTCCTCTGTCTTTTCGAGGACGGTCTTGCCATTCTGCTGGTAGGTGATGTACACCGCGGCGACCTCCTCCGCCTCAAAGGGGAACCGAAACCGGTGCTCCTCTGTGCATCCTGTGTGTATCATTTTGCATTCCTCCTTTTATGCGGTCCGGCGCCATACCGCGACCTGAATATATGGGGGCATATTGCTGTGGGGCTCGCCAGCGCCGGCGTCGACCGTGTCGTAGCCCATAGCGGAACCGCCAGAGGCCAGCCATGCGTGGGTGCGCGCGTCGCCCGCGTTGGTGTAGGTGCCTCCGTGGTTATGCTTGGGCATCTGGGCAGCGGTCAGGGTGACCTCGCTCGCGCCGCCGGTCACGCCGATCGTGCCCGATGCAGGTGTGGCCCAGAGGAAGGCGTCCTGGATGCGCTCCCACTTTCCGCCGAAAAGGTTTCCGGGGTAGGTGTGGGTATACGCAATATAGATACTGCCGACCGGCCACACGGCCAGCGCCTCGCTCTCCCAGTCGCTCCACGCTCCCGCGGTGTAATACCGGCTGTACGTCAAACCGCCGCGCCGGTACGGCATGGCGACCTGTCGCCGGTCGCTGCTGACCAGCTTCGAGCTATAAAAGATCGTCTCAACGTACCAGAGCGAAGTGGTCGGCGTGTTGAGCGAGGTGAGGATGAGGTGCTCCGTGGTGGTGTTCGCGTCGATGTGGCCACCGCTGCCACCGTAGAGGCTCATGCCATTGGAGATGTGGGTGCCGTACTGGTCATACGCCCGGACGCCGAGCTCGAAGGCGTTGGCCTTCTCGGCCACCTTGCCGACGGCAAAGCTGGTGCCGTTGGTGCCCCAGTTCATCAGCGTAAACGCCGTAGACGCGGCGGCGCTGCGGCTGCCGGTCCCGAAGTCGTCGGTGGCCTCCACCACCACGTCGTAGCTGCTGGAGCTGTCTGCCGCGAAGATGTAGGTAGCATTTGAGACCGTATACTTCCCAGCGCTCGCCGTGTGGGTGACGGTGGTGTAGTTGGTTTCCGTCGACTTCTTGTATTTGATCTGGTACGCCGCGCTGTTCTTATCGTACAGCGGGGTGATCATGGCACTAAATGTGACTTGCACATATTCGCCTTGCGGGTCCTCGGTGCCGTTCTGAGTGCAGCGCCGGACCGTGACGGTCTTGACCGCGGGGGGCGTGTAGCTCAGCACCGAGTGGGTCTCCGACCGCTCTATGCTGGTCACGCCTCGTTTGTCCGTGACCGTGGCTGTGACCCTGACCGGCATACTTTTTACATAGTCCGTGGTAAACTCCGCGAGGGAGTATCGGACGCCGTCAGCCATAACCGCGTAGGAAGCAATGGGGGAGCTGTATGCAATATCCGCGGTCACTTTGACCTGCAGCCGGGATTTGCCCTTGACCAAAGCGCCATACTTGTCTTTCAGGCCGGTGCTGTCGACCGCTTGAATGTATGCGCTTGGCTTGACATGGGCCGGCACTAAAGCGGTGAATCCGGTATATCTGGTACCGACGAGGGAACCGCCGTTGTAGGTGTCTACATAGATCAAGCCCGAGCCGTGGGTGGCCGCCGGGAGCAGGTCCATAAAGTCGAGGGGAATGGTCCACTCGACGCCCGTCGCCACGTTGGTGGCGATGGTGCCGGTCCGGTTGCCGAAGGCGTACCGGACAGTATGAGTAAACGCGGAGTGCTTCCGGTTCATGTGGATACTGATCTTGTCCCCGAAGTTGCCGACGTTGTTCGTGGTCTCCGGCCATGTGATCAGCGACGGCTGCGAGGCCTGATAAATAACCGGGGCGCTGCCGTTGCCGGAACCGCTCTTTGTGCCGATGCTGGTACCCGCGAAGGTAATGTCGAATTGCTGAGAGAACGAGAAGGCAAAGGTCTTGCCACCGTCCGCGGCGTGCACCAGCGTCTTGCTGCCGCTCGCCAGTGTCTTGGTGGCGTTGTTACCGATGCCGACGGTATTCTTTCCGCTATACTTCGAGCCGTCGAGGGTCACGCTCCAGTTCTTCTCAGCTGTGGAGCTGATGGCGCCGTCGCTGCCAGAGATGAGCAGCATTTTCCAGCTGACGGTGGAGGTGTTTTCGGCGACGCTCTTGGTGTCTGCGGTCCATGTAAATCGCAGCGTGTCCCAGTTTGTGACTTTTACGTCTACAGAGCCTGTCGATGGCATGGTTTAACCTCCTACCTTGAGGAACGAGAGCGATCCGTTGGAGCGGGGGACAAAGGCAAAATTGCCAAATTGTGCCCGCTCGTTTACATCTACGACGATGTTGCCGGTGTGGAAGTCGATACCGTCCCACCAGCCGAATTGCTGCCCGTCCTTCGTAAAAATAATTAAATCGTTGTCCAGCGACAGCGTCATGGTGTTCGCGCCTGCCCTGATGGTCAGGCCGTCGAGGCCAAACTCGAAATGCTTTTCAAGCGTCTCCACCACCCGCTGCAGGTCGCCGTCGACTTCCGTCGTGCGGTCGGAGACCTCGGTAAACCGCAGCGCGATCTCCTCCGCCACCAGCTCCAGCTGGCTGGTGACCGTTCGCTGGTACTCCTCGAAGTTGGAGGTCTCGAGGTAGTTTTCGAGGGCTTGGAAGATGATGCTCTCGCTGGACTGGATGGCCTCGGTGATCTGGGTCGTGACCGAAGTCTTGACGCCGTCCACCTGCCCGGTCAGGACGTCCGTCTTTTGGTCGGTGTAGTCCTTGGACTGCTGCAGCTGGTCGCGGGAAATGTCCACCGAGGTCTTGACCGTCGCGCCGAGAACGATGGTGGTGTTCGCCGGGTCCAGCAGGTCCGGCTCCAGCTCCATGAGCGGGTAGACCTCGCCGAAGCCGTGCGGGGCGCTCTCGATCTGGACGTTCTGGCCCACCCTAAACGGTGTGGTGCCAGAGCCCGGGAGAAAGCTGACGTCCGCGGCTTTGACGGTGATGGTCTGGGTGAGCTTCGGGCCTCCGCCGGAGAGCCGAGCGAGGGCTTTGCTCTGGAGGTTGGTCGCCTCCGTCACGTCGTTCCACTTCTCCACGCGGGTCACGCGGACGCCGCCGAGCTCCTCCTCCGCTGCGGTGCTATAGATGATCTGCCCCTCTTTGATGTACCCCGGGGAGATTTCTCCATCCGGAAGGTTCAGGATGGTCAGGCCCTCCTTACCGACCGGGAGGATGGCGGTAAAGGTCTCCTTGGCGTCGAGGTCGTCCTCCAGATCGAGGAGGTTGTCTCCAAACTTGACGCGCTGGACGTTGGTCATCGGGAGCTGCGCATAATAATGGAGCTTGGTGGTGGTGCCGCTGTAGTCGGCCAGAAGGTAGCCGCCGAGCAGGTCCTCCAGCTTACCCCGGACCGTCGCCATGGTGGTGGCGTATTCCGAGGCCGAGCGGGTAATGTAATTGTTCGGGTCCCCGACGGTTACGGTACCGAGTTCGATCCGCTGCGCGGGGCCGACCTGGTTGTTGTGCTGCTCCAGCAGCCAGCCGAGGAAAAAGGCCACGACGTTACCGGAAGCGGCGGCCTTTTTATACGCCGCATCATTCTCCCAGTCCTCAGGGAAACGGAAGGGCGGGATGACGCTGTCGTTGAGACAGGCCAGCAGGCCCTCCACTTCGATCCGGCGGGACTTGTCGAAGTTCCGGGTGTCCTTGATGATACGGCCCTTAAAGAGAGAGATCCCGTCGTCTTGGAGATCCACCACGCCACGCAGCTTCGCCAGTTGGCTGGCCGAGATGTGGTCGTTGCCAATGGTGAAGGCCATCCGGCCGGCTTCGCCCACTGCGAGGTGGACGTCCGGGTCGCGGATGGTCGTATTAAACTCCCACGCGCCCGCGCTGGGGCTGTGCAGGGTATACCCCTCATAAAGGACTTTATACATTTACAGCGCCCCCTCTCGGTAGGTCACCGTAATGCTGCCGGTGCCGCTGTCGGCCTTGACGTTCAGCATGGTCGCCCCCGCCGATAGGGTAAACTTCTCAAGCGAGTACGCCCCCGCGTTGAGCGAAGTGGTGGCGCCACCTTTCTGGATCGTGGCGGGCACGGTGAGCTTGATGCTCGGTACCACCGGCATACGCTCATTTGTGAGGATGAGGCCCTGGTACGCTGTAGTGAGCGCCATCGTCTTGATTGTTTCCTCTTGCCGGAGCTTATACGGGCGGCAGACCGCCTCGACGACAATCTGGCGGAGCGCCTTTGTGTATTTGTACTTGGAGACGGTCAGGCGCCCCTCGTAGTAATACAAGGGGTCTTCGTCGAGCGTGATTTTGCACGACAGACCGTTGAGGGCGTTGCTGACGAGCCGGTGCCGGTTGTGCCAGTCGTCGCCGGGGTACAGGGCGAAGGTCCAGGTGATCTTTCGATCTTTGAAGACCACCCGGCCGGCCGGTTGAGTGGAGAAGTCCTTCGAGCCGTCCGTGCCGGGGATGTCGACATAGTTGGTTTTTGGTTCGGCGGGCTGAACGTCCACCGACTGCTGGATCAAAGATAGATCGTTATAGCTATGATAGATCCCGAAGAGGGTACCTGTGGCCATGGTTTAAGCCCTCGCTTTCTGTGCATGGATTTGACCGAGCGCCCGGTCCATCTTCCGAGCCAGACGGCCCACGATGGCATCGCCGTCGAGGACGATGTCCATGTCGGCGATATCCGCGAGCACGGTCAAGATGTCTAGCAGCAGGGCGGTCACCTGTTCGCCGGAGCTGCCGCCGAGTGCGGTGTCCATATCCTCCGCGACGGCCCGGGTCCATGCCCGGTTTTTGTCCAGAGGCACGACGGCCTCGGCGCCGTTACCTTCCAACAGACCGACCTGTCCGCGCTCCAGCACGCCGCCCTGCTCCATCTCGGGGATAGACGGTACCGAGAGCGAGCCGACCCAAGTGAAGGGGCTGATCTTCATAATGCTGATCCCGCGGATGCGGTCGAGGATGCCGTTCAGGGTGTTGAACGGGACAGCGATGACCCGATTGATGCCGCGGATGATGGCGTTGACCGTCGAGGTAAAGACGTTAGCGATGCCTTGTTTGATGCCATCAAAAATTTTGCCGCCAGTCGAAAAGACGTTTTTGACTGCCTGCCACGCCTTGGAGAAGGTGTCGCGGAACCAGTCGGTAACCTTCGAGAAGGTGTTTTTGATGCCGGTCCAAATATCCGAAAAGAAATTTTTAGCGCCGGCCCAGGCGTTTTTGACGCCGGTCCAAGCGTCGGAGAATGCTTTCCGGACAGATGCGTCGAGCTCTTTGAAGAATTTGACGACCGGCTGGATCACCTTGGTGTTGAACCACTCAGCGGCCACGGCCCAGGCGTTTTTGATCCACTCCCAGCAGGCGAGCGCCGCCGCCTTTACGTCGTCCCAGTTTTTGATCAGCAGGTAAATGATGGCGATCAGCGCGCCGATGGCTACGACGACCAGCGTGACGGGGGAGGTCACGAAGGCCATTACCGCGCCGAAGGCCGTTGTGGCTGCCGTGGCGAGGGTGGTCGCTATGGTGGACGCGTTCTGGGCGATATTGTAGGCAATCAGCGCGGCGGTGAACGTACCGACGGCGATGGCGATGAGCGTCACCGCGGTTTCGTTCTCGGTCATCCAGGTGTATGCGTCTTTTCCGAACTGAATTGCTGTATCGACCCACCCGACCAGGGTCTCCATGGCCCCTGCCAGCAGTGGAATCGCCACCTGTGCGATATCGGTAATAACAGGCGTTGCTTTCTCCAGAACGTCGGCGAGGATCTCCTTCCCCTTGGTCAGGATAGGCTCGACGGCCTCGCCAATGCCGGCCATGGTTTGGTTCAGCTTGTCCTGGGCTTCGTTGGCTGCGATGACCTCCGCGTTGGTCTCGCGGTAGGTGTCCGCCGCCTCGGAATAAAGGCCGCTCAGGGTCTCAGTAATAAGCGCCTGCCGCTCCTGTTCGTTGTTGCACTTGTCCAGGCTCTCCTGGAATTTATCCTCATTGACGCCTGCCCAGTTGAGCGCGTCCGCAAGGCCGCCGGTCAGGGCGCCTGTCTTGGCGGTTTCATTTGCCGCTTCGGTCAGGCCCTCAATGGGGAGGGAATCGCCGAAGGTGGCAAAGATGCCGGTGCAGATGTCCGTCCAGGTGGCGAGCTGTTCCTCGTTGTCGGTCAGCTTCGCCAGATGGTTTGCTGCCTCGACCGCCTGGCCGCTGTCCCCGAGCACGCCGTTGAGTGACTCGTAGGTGGTCCGGGCCGCCTCCGCGGAGAAGCCGCTGGTCTCAAATGCTGCGGTCAGCTTGCCTTGCTCGGTTCTATATTCGCGGGTTGTCTCCGCAACAGCGATAATAGCACCGCCGGCAGCAGCAGCTGTCTTGGCTACGCCAACGGCAAAACGGCCCACCGCCTGGATGCCGTTGGAGAGCGACTGGCCGAGGTCGGCTGCGCTCTTGTCTGTTTTCTGCAGGGACTTGTCCGCCGCGTCGGTGTCTACAAATACGGATCCGACCAGGCGGAAAATTTCAAAGGCCATTCACGCGCCTCCTCTCAGCTCTGCCTCCGCGGCGTCGGCGTCGGCCATAATGTCTGCAGTCCGGCGGCGGTCTATATTGGCGCCGGTCACGCGGTCCTTATAGTCCGCGAAGCTGACCGACTGGCCCGAGTAAGCCATGGTCGGCAGCTGGACGACCCATTGCATAAATATGCGGTCCTCCCGGTCCTGCTCCCTGGCTTTTCGGATCAGGTCCACGCCTGTGTCCGCGTCGAGCTGCAAAATAAATTCGATGTTGTGGTATCGGTGCAGCAGAAGGTCGTAAAGTGTTACTTCATCGACTTCGCTGCAAGTTTGAAAAAATCGGGCAGATTGTTCTCAGCCGCCAGCTGTTTCAGGTTGGCGCCGAGGACGTCAAAGTCCAGGTCTGCCACTTCCTCCGGGGCCAACTCAAAGGGCCCAGCGAGGAACTCATAAATGACCGCCTCGCCATCCTGCTCGGTTGCGGTGTCGAAAAGTGTCCAGACAAGCTCGAAGCCCTTGTCCCAGCGATCCGCGGAGCCGTTCATAGCTTTGGCGATCTCCTGGAACTTTTCCTTAAGGCCCAGCTTTTTAAGGCACCGGCAAAGGGCCGGCACGTCCTTGGTTTTCAGTTTGCGCATGGTCTGCTCCTCCCTCTAATCAAAAATAGGGCGGCCGCGTGGGCCGCCCTCTGGTTACGCAGTGGCGGTGGTGATGCAGGAGTAGAGCTCGGAAGTCTTGCTCAGCCACTGCAGGACGGTCATCTTCAGCTTGGGTCTGCCGGTGGACTTCTCCACACGGCCCTTGACCTTGCCGGGGTCGTCGTCCGCGTTGATCTCGCGGAATTCGCGCTCCACGATGAAAGAACCGCCGCCGCGGGTCAGACCCACGACCTCGGCGTCCTGGCTGGTTTTGCCGATGTAGAACTTGCCGACGCCCAGAACAATTTCACCATTGCCGGCGGTCACGCCCTCGGGCATGGTGATCTTCCAGGGCTCGGTCAGATTACCGGCGGCCAGCTGTTCATCGGTATAGCAACCTTCGAACTCGACTTCCGGAGTGGTGTCGTTCTTCTCCTCGAATTTCCAGTCAGGATTGGAAATGCAGAAGGCATTTTCCAGCTCGATCTGGACGGCCTGGCCGCCTTTCGTGCGGCCGACCCATTTGACATAGCGATAATCAGCGTCAGTAACATGACCGGCGCCGGTGTAAATGGTTGCTGCCATTTTTATTCCTCCGTTTCGTACAGCTGCACCAGAAAGTGAAGCTGTATGTGTTGCAGTTCCTTGTCCGGGTCGTCCACGTTGTGCCTGGTGTCCCGGAAAAAGGTCGGATAGATGGGGGGCGCCGGCAGGTTTGCGTCATTAAAAAGCCGCTCGATCTGGTCGGCGATTTCCTCGATGCGCTTCTGGTCTGGTGCCCGGTCCCAGATATCCACGAGCAGGTCGAAGTCGTCCCGGGCCGAATCAGTGAAGGCTACGGTTTCCAGGGTGTAGACCTTGTGCGGGTACGCAGCACTGGACGCCGCGTGTTTGTGGTACGTCTTGCCGGGCACGGTGTCAAGTCGTGCAGCTACGACCGCCCGCAGGGCTGCGGTTTTGCTCATCAGTCGTCTCCTCCTCCGGAGTATTCTTCTTCACCGATAAGGCTCAGGGCTTTGGCTTCGTCCTCCATGGCGCTCAGGTACTGGCTTTCAATCTCGATGATTTTGGCGATGTTATCGTGCGCAGCGTTGCGCAGGATCTGTCGCCGGGGTTGATTACTGGTCCCGAGCTCCTGCTGCTCGCCGTACCAGGTGCCGTGTTTGACGCCGACCTCCAAATGTGGCAGGCCAGTTTTCGCCCACGGTACGTTGTAAAGGAACGTCGAAGTGCGACCGCGAACGCGCCGGCTTTTCTTCAAACCGGGCAGCTTCATGGCTTCGCTGTTCGCGGTCCTGGCCAGGTACTTTCCCACGTCCCGAAGGGCCGCGCGGGTCAGCTCCAGAATGGTATAGCTTACCCGGTCCACGGAGCTGGTGTACTCGACGCCGTTCTTCCGGAACCGGACCACCGATTTAGGCACCGCCATTCGGGTTCACCTCCCGATAACAGACGAGCTCCAGCTCCTGGCCTTTGCGGAAGGTCCGCAGGATCCGCAGGCGCTGGCCGTCGTGCTCGACGTAGCGTTCGCCATCGTAGTCGAGATAATCTGCCAGGCGGAAGGCGACCTCCGGCTGCAGGCCCAAGGCCATAGCCTGGTAGAACTCTTTTTGCCTGATGCTCTGGAGCTCCGCGAAAACCTCACGGGTGGTCTCCGTCACGACGGGATCCCCCAGGGCGTCGGTGTCGCTGGTCTGTTTGATCAGTCGCAGCACATCAGCCATTGGGGACCTCCTCCCTCGGGTGGCCGTAGCCCTCCGCCATCATCAGGCTGCCCTTGAGCGCCTCGTAGCGGCGGAGATACTCCGCGCCCTTTGCGGCGTCGTCGGTGTTCAGCGAGCGGCACCAGAGCTTAAGGGCGTTGAAAATCAGCGGATCAGTCTCGTCCGCGTATGTCACGCCGCAGGCCCGGAGGTCCGCCATACCGGCGTCGATGTCGGCCTTCAGGTCCTCGTCCAGCTTGTTATGGCTCCGGCGGATTGCCTGCTTGATTTTGACGAGAGTACGTTCTGCCATGAGGATCCTCCTCCTTTGGGAAAAATAAGGGCGGGGCTGTTACGCCCCGCCCGGGTCATTACGCGCCGACGGTGTACTTGACGAAGCCGCTCTTGGCGATAACGTCCGCGCCCATCTCGACGTCGCCGCGGATGGTGTCCATCAGCTTGTCGAAGGCGAAGTCCTCGGAGACCTTGACCTCGTAGTCGGAGAACAGGTCCAGCTCCAGGGTCTGCAGGCTGCCGTAGTACAGAGTACCCTCGGCCACCTTGCTGTTGATGACGTAGCGGACAACCAGGCCGCCATCCTTGATGGTGCCGGTGTTGCCGTTGCCGTCAGGAGTGATCTCGTAGACGGCACGCTTCTCGTTGGTGCCGCGAACGTCACCAAACCGCAGCAGGTCCTTCTTGTTCAGGACCAGGTGAGCGCCGCCGACGATGGACTCGTCGCCGCCGTAGTTCAGGGCGATGGTGCGCAGGGTCTTGTCGTCGATGGCCTTGCCGGTGATGGGGGTGACCAGTTCGGAAGCGGCCAGGGCGTTGGTCACAATCGTGACGGCCTTGCGGCGCAGAGCAATCAGGGCCTGCTCGCGGACCTTGGCAGAGTACTGCAGCGGGGTCTGCTTCTTGGCCTGCTTGCTGATGAAGTCCAGAACGGCGACGGACTCGGGGGAGATAGTCACGAAGCCGTAGGTGGCGCCACCGGCAGTGGCGGATTCGCCCTCGACCTGGTTGCCGGCCTCGGAAGCATCGGCGTCGACGTAAGACACCTTGTGGTTGCCCATGCCGACGCAGTTGACGACCTTGACCAGGTCGATGATGCTGGAATACTTAGCACCGGGGATGTCGTTGATGCCATCGACAGGAGTGGGAGTGGCCAGGGTGCCGCTGGAGATCAGAGCGGCGCGAGACTGCTCGGCCTCGATGGTCATGCGGCTGGTCTGCGCGAAGGCAGAAGCGGCGCGCTGCTCAGCGGAAGGCTGAGCAGGGGAGGCGGGGGTAGCCACAGCGGTACCGGCGCCGGCAGCGATGTTCTGGCGCAGCTGCTGGCGGGCCTGGGCGGTCTGCTGCAGGCCGTTCAGCTCGTTCAGCAGGTTGCGGCTTTCGGTCTCCAGAGCGGTGAGGGCGTCGCCCTCAGTGGTGTCGATCAGGGTGTCGATTTCGGCCAGACGGGCCTGAATTTCAGCGATACGATCCATATTATTTTCCTCCTAAAGTATTAGAGATTTTGAGGCGCAGTTTTCTGCGTCTGGTTTCAAGCTCTGCCTCTCTCCGGGTGATTTCGTCCATCACTCCGTGGGCGAAATCGCGAGCATTGATTTCGGTGTTGTCGTTGGCGGGGATGCTTACCACCGAGACGTCGTAAATCTTGGCGATGCGGGTGTGCACGATGGTAATATCCTCGCTGCCCTCGGTGCGCTCGATGTGGTAGTCGCCACACCGGAAACGCCAGGACATTTTAGTGAGCATTTTGGCGACGATGTCGCCGTGAATGTCACGGGCGCGTTCGGTCTTGCCCAGGTCCGCTGCCACAAAAAGCCCCACGTCGGTGGGTTCAACGACGAGGGTGTTGTTGGTGTTCCGGGCGAAAACTCGGCCCTCGTGGTCGAACTGGAAGATGACGTCGCTCATGTCCGTGGTGTCAAAGCAGCCAGGTTCAAACCGTTCATAGGTCTTGCCCCAGTCGCCGTCGTCGAAGAGCAGATACTGTTCGTAACGAGCCGCGATACCCTCGACGTAATAATCGGTGTCAAACCGTTTTTCGCCCTGGGCGACGGGGTTCAGCACGATGGCGCGGCACTGGGCCTGGTCTTTAAATTTGATCTTGTCAGTCGGTGTCATTCTGGTCGCCCTCCTGTGCGGGCTCCGGATCCGCAGGGGGCTCCGGAGGTGTCTTTGTGGCGTTCTGCTGGTTCTGCATGGCGGTCAGCTGCTCCTGCAGCTCCGTGACTTGGTCCAGCTGGCTGATTTCGGTGTACTCCTTGCGGATGTAACGCTTGTCACCGTCCTCAACGTGCGGCAGGTTCCAAATATCCATGACGCCGTTGGTGCTGAGGATGCCGCGGTCGAACAGCTGGCTGCTGACCTGCAGTTTGTCGGTGTTGGTCATGTACTGGAGGCGGTTCGCGCTCCAGACGACGGCGTTGGCGTTCTTCCGGGTGCGCTCGTTGTGCGAGAAGGTCATGCAGGTCATGGCCTGGGAAAGCTGGAGCGCGAAGGGTTCCACCTTGCCCTCGTAGTATGCCGACCACGCATCGCCGACCGCTTTGTTCAGCAGGATGTCCTCGTTGGTGTTGAAGTAGGTGAAAACGCGGGCCTGGATGAGCTTCATCTGTTCCGGGTCTACGATCTGCGCGGCCGAGGTGATCTGCTGAATATTGGAGTATGTATTGGGGAACAGCGCCAGGCCGCCGGCCTCCGAGCCGAGGTTGTCCTTCACCCAGTTCTGGCGTTCCTTTGTAATGTCGGAGCCTTTGGCAAAGTTGGAAACCGTGGCCATAAACCGGAAGCTGGCGCTGTTTTTAATCCCTTCTGCGATGCCCTGGTTCTGGGTGCTCAGCAGCTGCATGGTAGGCTCCAGTACGCTGTTGTTTTCGCCCATCAGGTCGTTGGTGTACAGGTATTTATTGATTACGCCGACCCGGGCCAGCTCGATGGCGGCCTTCTCTCCGTTGCCGAAGGTGTAGACCAGGAACGGCTCGCCGTCCTTCTCCCGCACCTCCGTGGTGGCCGGGTTCGCGGGGTAGTAGCCGACCAGCCGGTCGTACTCATCCAAAATTGGAACGATGAAGCAGGTGTTCTGCGCTTCGTAGATGGTGGCGGCTTTATACAGGAACTGCGAGCCGGTGTGGAAGATGTTCGGCATACCGTCCAGCATGGCCTTGATGCCGCGGGTGTCCGGACCGGTCACCTCCGGCTTCAGCTTGCTACAGTGGGCGGCGAAGGTATGGATGCACGCGCGGGTCAGCTCCATCTCGTAGACGCCGCCATCGTAGGTAGTGAAGGCAGGGGAGTATCCGTCCAGCATTTGGAACCAGGACCCCAGCTCTTTTTTCACTTTGATTTTTCCAAAAAGTTTTTCAAATGCGCCCATCGCGTCAGTCCTCCTGTTCTTCGTTGCGCAGTCTGTCGCCGATCTGGTCATACCATTTTTGCCTGACCGTCAGGGCGTCTATGACGGCGACGAAGCCGTCGATGTGCGTCCGCGGGTCGATCTTGACCGGGCGGATCTTGCGGGTCTCCTCGTTGACCTTCATGCCCACATTCAGGAAGTGGGCCTTGAGCAGGTTATTGGTGCCGAGCTGCAGCGTTTTGTCGCGCAGCAGGCCGTCGCACTCGTGGATGACCGGGGTGAGGTTCTCGCCCTGGTAGACGTCATCCATGTGGAAGCCGTACTGCTCCATTTGCTGCACGAGGTACTGGGACGAGTACCGGTCGTAACCTACCTGGAGCGGCAGGATTTCGTACTCCTCCACCAGCCGGCGGAACCACTCGAAGCAGTCCTGGTACAGGACGTAGTTCTCGCCGCTGGGCTGGATGAGCCCCATGCTGACGTATAGCCTGTAAGGCACGCCCTCCCGCGCCTGGAGCTCGTCGATTTTGTTCTCCGGCATGAAGAACTGCGAGAAGGTATAGAGCTTGCCCTTCCTCTCGATTACCACGCAGCAGGACGTCAGGTCGGTGGTCTGCGAAAGGTCGATACCTCCGACGCAGTAGCTGCTGCGGAAGTCCTCGAGGGTGAGGTTCTCCTGGCTGACCGCATCCACGATGTCGTAGGGGATCCACGCCTGGGTGCTGCTCTGTTTGATGTTGCAGTACTTGGTCAGGAACTCCGCCCGCTTGCTGAGGTTCAGCCGGGCGACGGCGATTTCCTCCTCGTAGTAGGACCATGGGACGCTGACGTCGAGGTTCGGGTTACTCTTTTTCAGCTCCTCTTTGTCGTCCCACTTGGAGACGTCGTCGATCATGTACAGAATCGGGAGCAGCCGGCGCTCGCCGCTGTTGCCCAGAAGGAACGCCGTCGACCGGGCCATCAGGTCGTCGTAGGGGCCATCATTGATGTAGCCGGCCGTGGTGATGCTGAGGATAATCGGCTGCGTTCGGGCACCGAGGGCGGATTTCATAACCTCATACTGCTTGCGGCCCTGCTCCGCCGGCCAGCTGGCCAGCTCGTCGCAGACGGTCAGGTGAGGGTTGAAGCCGTCGCTCTTTTTCGCGTTGAAGGCCAGCGGCTTTGTGCTGCTGTTGGTGCTGGGCATATAAATGTCCGACCGGCGCTTCTTGACGTACTTGGCAAGCGCCGGCGCCTTGAGCAGCATCTGGTGGAAGCCGTCATATACCTTGGCGGCCTGCTCCAGCTTCGGGGCCAGGCAGAATATCTTTGCGCCATACTCGCCATCAAGAAATTTTACATACGCGATAATAGCGGAGGCGAATAGGGTCTTACCATTTTTGCGGGCCACGACCAGGAAGACCTCGCGGAAGATCCGCAGGCCGTCCTTGTCGACGATTCCGAAGATGGCAGCGATGCAGGCCTTCTGCCAGAGCTCCAGCTTTAGCCGGTCCGACCGGCCCTCGCTGTGGTGGCAGAACCGCTCGATAAAATCAATTGCGAGCTGGGTCTTTTCCGCGTCGTAGTAAAAGGACTTATTGCGCAGCCCCTTTGCCAGATATGCGTATATGCGTTTGACCCATTTACCGGCGACTATTTTGCCCGACTTGATTTGCTTGTTATATTCCGTGATCCAGTTCACGGGCTTGGTCACGGGCTTGGTCACTGTTACGGCCTCCGGCCCCTCAAGAAGTCCATGAGCTCATCGCCGGTACCGTCGCCGCCCGTGCCGGTGGGCTCGTCGTCACTTCTCATGGTGGTCACGATTTTCATCAATGTCTGGACCGTCTGGTTCGCCGCAGTGGAGGTCTTGTTATACTCGGCGATTGCCGGGTGCGTATAGACGTTTTTGCGGCCCTTGACATATTCCTTGGTGACTGTGTTGCCCTCGGCCTTGATGGTCTTTTCCAGGTCGTTCAGGATTTTAATCTGTACCTGGTACCGCTTGAAGGTGGTTAAAAAGAAGAAGTTCTGTTCGACGCCCTGCTGGGCTGCGATGCGCAGAATCTCCTCCGCCATCGCGTTGAGGTCGACGGAATTATTCAGTGCCACTCAAAAGCACCGCCCTTTCTCCGGTGGCGTCCTCCCACCGTGTGATGATGACGTCTGCATATTTCGGATCCAGCTCCATGGCATAGCAGCTCCGGCCGGTTTCCTCGCAGGCCATCAGCGTGGAGCCGCTGCCGCCGAAGAAGTCGATGACCTTGTCGCCGCGCTTGCTGCTGTTCTGGATGAGCTTCGCGCAAAGCGGCACCGGTTTCATGGTCGGGTGCAGGTCGCTGCGGGTCGGGCGCTTCTCCCGAATGGCGGAGCTGTGGATTGCCTCCATCTTTGCCAGCAGGAACGTGGCGAGCTGCACCAGCTCCTCTCGGGTCATGCTCTCCGGGTCCGCGGTGCTTTCAAAGACGGTTGTCTGGCAGCGGTCGTTCACGAAGTAGTGGCCCGACCCTTCCTTCCATCCATAAAGGCAGGGCTCATGCCGCCACTGGTAATCCTGGCGACCCAGCGTCATGCTGTTCTTCACCCAGATAAGGGTCTGCCGCAGCTGGCCGCCTGCTGCCTGCAGCGCACTTCGGAAATTGATGCCCTCGCTGTCCGCGTGGAAGATGTAAAAGCTTCCGCCCGGCTTCAGGCTCCGGAGCATCTGCTGATAGAAGGCCAGCAGGAAATCGAAGAACTCATGGTCCTCCATGCTGTCGTTCATAATGACCAGGCCGTCTGTCCGGCGGTGCCGCTTCCGGGCTTCGTCCGCGCTGCCGTCGTGGCCCAGGGCCACATTGTAAGGCGGATCCGTGACGCAGAGGTCCATGGTCTCCCCGCCGGTGAGCTTGTCCACGGCTGCGGCGCTGGTGCTGTCGCCGACCAGCAGCCGGTGCCGGCCGAGCTGCCACAGCTGGCCGAGCTTCGCCCGAGGCTCTTTGGCTTCGGCTGCCGCGACCAGCTCTTCCTGGGCCTTTTCGCCGTCGTCAAAGTCAAAGTCGCCGTCGATGGCGAAGTCCATATCAAAGCCAAAAAATCCCATGTCGATGCCCTCGATGCTCCGGAGCTCCTGCTCCAGAATATCCAGGTCAAAGCCGGTATTCATGGTAAGCTGATTGTGAATGTGGATGTATGCACGTTTCTGGTCGTCTGTCAACCCCTCCAAGGGGATGCACTCCACCTCGGTCTCGCCCATAGACTGCAGCGCCAGCAGCCGGCCGTGGCCCTCGATAATCATTCCGTTCTCATCGATGGCGATGGGGTCGTTAAACCCGAACTGCCGGATGGATTCTGCAATCTGGGCGATCTGTTCCGGAGTGTGGATTTTCGCATTATTTTCGTAAGGTTTCAGGTCGGAAACCTTGCGTTTTACGATTTTCACGGATGTTCGCTCCTCTTTCCAAAAATTCCACGCGTTTTTACAG
>UZAT01141780.1_pt1 | contig 30447 bp, 19 predicted proteins | sample 2160861 | NCBI WGS metagenome assembly UZAT01 (sample SAMEA5138306, study PRJEB28736) | viral metagenome | reverse complement strand
GGTAACTAATGAGCGAATATGCAAGAATAGTAGCAGGCATCTATCTGCTATATCTTCGTAAATCAAGAGCCGACAACCCGGACGAATCAGTTGAGGAAGTGTTAGCAAAGCATGAAACCATATTACAAGAATATGCAGAAAGAGAACTGGGATACCGCATCCCCGAAGAGAACATATACCGAGAGGTTGTTTCGGGAGAGTCGATTGAAGACCGAATCGAGATAAAGAAAGTCCTCTCACGAATGGAAGACCCAAATGTGAAGGGAGTTATTGTAGTCGATCCTCAAAGATTATCAAGAGGTGACCTATTTGACTGCGGAACTCTGATAGAAAGATTACGATTCACCAACACCATGGTCTGCACACCAGTGATGGTATACAACCTCGACAACAAAATGGAGAGACGTTTCTTCCAAGATGAGTTGATGCGAGGCAGAGATTACCTTGAGTACGTCAAGGAGACCTTAATGAGAGGAAGAGTAGCCGCAGCCAAGAGAGGCTGTTTTATAAACTCACTTGCCCCTTACGGCTACGATAAGATTAAGATAGGGAAAGACTGCACCCTCCAACCAAACAAGGATGCAGACACCCTTAAGATGATATTTCACCTATATACGGAAGAATGGGAAACACCTTTTGGTATTGCAAGGAAATTGAATGCTCTTGGTTTAACCTCTCCCAAAGGTTGCTCGTGGGACAGAGGAGTTATCCGAAACATATTGCAAAACCCTCACTACACTGGCAAGGTCGCATATATGCGAAGACCCGAACAGATTAAAATCGTTGACGGAAAAAAGGTCACCACAAGAGGAGCAAAGCCGTTAGACGAGATTGTCCTTGTCGAAGGCAAACACCCTGCTCTCATTACCCAAGAAACCTTTGACAAGGCACAAATGAGATTTGCTTCCCACCCAAGAGTAAAAGCTGATAGGCAACTGAAAAATGTTTTCGCAGGTCTTTTGTATTGTGCCAAGTGTGGCAGGGCATTAAGATTGAAGCCGAAACCAACTGGATGGTCATCCTATGGCTGCACCGAAAACCTCTGTTGCAAATCGGCAGAAGAAAAAACATTAAGAGATGCCATTGCAAGAGCATTAGAGTATGCCGAACTGCCAAACCTTGAGGCTAAACTTAAATGTGGAGATAAAGAATCTGCCGAAATAAAACAAGGCTTAATTGCTTCTTTGGAAAAGCAGATGGAAGAATACCGCCAACAAGAAGAAAACCAGTATGAGCTGCTCGAAACCAAAAAGTATACTCAAGAGTTGTTTGATAGACGAAATGCCGCCCTTCGTGAAAAGATGGAACAATGCACCGCCCAATTAAACCAAGTCCGCAAAGAGTTGCCTCAAGCCATTAACTATGAGGAAAAAATAAACTCACTCAAGGAAGCCATCGCATCACTTAACGATCCTACCGCTTCCGTAATAGAAACAAATCGTCTGCTCAAAATCATAGTTGACCGCATAGAATACTCTTCCGAAAAGAATCAGCCAGTAAGAACAAATGACTTTAAACTTCGCATAACCCTTCGGATATAATTTTTTTATGCCAATTAGGGGTATCTTGAGATAACAGATGAATGTGGATACTCAAGATGCCTCCTAATAAAAAGACAAGAGCCTCCAATTAAGGAGGCTCTCTTTTTTTAGATGATAATGGCATCGTATCCCTTGCTTTTAAGGTCATTTGCGAGCTTTTCGGCATTCTCTCTTTTGGAGAAAGCCCCGCACTGGACACGATAGAGTTTGCCATCGGCTTTCGGCTCGGTGGCTTTCTTTTTGGTAAGACCACCCTTCTGAACGATGACCTCAACACAAGCAGATGCTACTTGGTCAGCGAAGGTGTCGGTAAGTAAGATAGGCACGTCTGTACGGCTATCCATGAAGGCGCATTCGATGAGGCAAGCAGGCATGGCACTCTCCCTCACTTCGTGGAGATTAGCCTGAGCGAGAGGATTGGAACGATTGCCTTTAAGTCCAGTCTTCTTAATGATTGCATCATAAAGTTCCTTCTGCCATTCCTTGGTGACCTTGTCCACCTTGGTGTAGGTATATACAACCACACCGCCACCGCTTCCACCATTGATGCCTGCATTGTGGTGGATGGAAAGGTAAAAGTCTGCCTTGAACTTATTGGCTGCCGTGGTACGTTCCTCAAGGGAGATAGACTTCTCGCCAGTTGTGTCATCGAGACGGAGCAGTTCATATCCCTCGTAGGCTTTCAGTTTAGACTCAATCTTATCACAGATGCGGTCATTCAGCACCCACTCCCTTGTCTCGTAGGGATCGAGAGTCTTGAGGCACCGTTTTCCTGCGGTGTACTTATAATGCCCTGCGGATAGTGCAAGTTTGAACATAGGCTACTCCTCCTTCTTTTCGATGAACTTCTTGAACAACTGATGCAAGCCAGTAGATGCAAGTCCCGATATAAGACCACCGAGCAGTATCTCCGGGGAGAAGGCAAAGCCGTTCAGCCACACGTTGAGACCTACACCCAGTACCGCCATTATAAGCGGTATGAAGCGGTTAATCTTGTCGGTGGGGATCGCATGCTTAATGACATAGCCTATGCATAAGCAGATGCCCATCACGATTAATACAATGTAGTCCTGCAAAAATTCCATATGTATACCTCCTTAACTTATAACCTCCCAAGACATTACTTCCTCGTAGATTTTATCCACGAAGGAGTTGCCGTTGAGAGCTTTGTACGATTCATAAAGCATGATAAAATTCTGAAGTTCGTACTGTCGAATGGATTCCGCATCTTTATTGCGGTAATATGTACGGAGCATCTCGCTCCGAAGTTGGCATTTCGTGCCGTTAGATATCTTATTCACTCTCATAATTACTGGAGTGATGATACCTATCAGTGTCACGATTTCACCGATTAAGGCGAGTAATGTAGTGATGTCCATCGGTCACACACCCCTCTCCTCTGCCTTTACCTTTTCAACGAAATCGTTATACTCGGCAAATTCTTCAGGCTTTGAATCTCTCTGCCTTAATATGGCAAGTTCATCATCAACCGAATATCTTTCCCTTATGCGGTTGACTACTCTCTGCTCATAGGGGATAGAGGGAACATTCTGCATTTCGGCAAGTTCCTCTGCGGTCATATCTCGGTAAATGCCGTTATCATATATTCTCATTATTCATCAACCTCCACTCCCCAAATTTCTAAAACACTACCAACGGCAAAAGAATATTTATTATTGCTTATGAAGAAATCTAAATACTCAACATACCGAGATGGTATGTGTCCCACTAATCGTGTGGAAAAACTTTTTCTTACATTTGCAGAGTTTGAAGATATTCCTTGAAGTTGATAACCATATTCATTTTTAGTTACAGCAATCGTTTCTATTGGAAACTCTGATTCCCATTGTCTTGGAATAATTTCTTTTGCGTGAATGAAAAAAGCCTTGATTTCGGTTGGTGTAAACTTTAAATACGGTGTCCAACAGAAGTAATGAGCACCCCCATTGGTACGAGCACACAAAACAGCGTCACTTACATTTGCAGTAATACCCTCCAAACTGCCGATAAATCGTATATAAAATTCCTTTAACGGTTTATCAAAATAGGTTGTAATATTTGTCACCGCTTCGGTCAATGTGATAGTTTTAATGTGTTTTAACTCTTGCTTATCAAATGCCTCTGCCACGGCAATACCGCTCTGTGCGTTGGGGCTTTCGGGGGTGTAGGCTTGGTCGGGCGCAAGGTTGTCTACATCCTCTTTAATCCTCTGCACCATATCACCATTAGGTTCAATGATTATAAGCACTCGGTCAGCATCAATTCGGCTAACAACCTGATAACCCATACTATTGCTTGAGGGAACGGCACAACCATTATCATCAGGCATACATCTGCCACCGACCTCACAGAAACCGTGGTCGATTACAGGCACGAAGCCGATTATCGCAACATAACTATACTTGGGGAGCAGATTGCCGTTGCTATCTACCTTGTCCTTGGAATAGTTACCTGCAAAGGCAGGGGAAAGGATTGTAACACCTTTAACATCATCTGTGCTCGTTGCCTTTTTCATAACGATTCCGTGTACTGGGACATCAGCACAAACGAAATAGCCAGTTCTGTCCTCGTTGTTGGGGTTGCCATCTGCCCATTCAGCCACCTCGGCAAAGTCCGCATTTTGAGATACAATAGTTCCGTCTGCGGTTTGCATAGAGGACAGAGCCTTGTTGGTATCTTTGTTATACTCGCAGTGGATTACCGCTCCCTCTGTGTCGGTTAAAAGGGTCATGGTGGGGGAGATGGAAGTGATGCCATCAACGGTGCCATCGGCATTGGGAGTGTAGGTTTCTGTTTCTTTGTACGGCTCGTATTCTGTTGCGGTTGTGCCGAGTTCTAACTGCGGATATATTGTTTCATTTGTCACAACGTACCCTGCAAGAATGTTGATGGTTAAATGTTTATTTAAAGAATTATAATATAATCGTTTACTTGCGGTGTAAATGCCGTTGGTAGCACCTTCTTTGAAGTTTACAGCATTGATTGTGTTTCCATATTCAACATTTCTTTGCAAATAAAAATAAGCTTCCGCTGTTGCAGTTCCGTTAATTGTAACACTGCCATCTCCGTTGTCAGTGAATGTAATTCCGTTGTGTGTCTTTGTGGTGTCGACATATGGATAAGGTATTAAGTTTTTACCACACCTTGCAACCCTTACACTTGCTGGGTCAATATGGTCTACCTTAACATTAACAGTATGCTCAACTGGCGAAACATCATCAACTCGCACCGCTTCACTCTCGGCATAGCCTTTAACGGCATTGGCAAAGAGTTGAGGATCGGCATCCTTGCCTTTGAGAGAGGCAAGCTGTTCCTCCGTAAAATCCTCATAGGTGAATGGGTCACCCTTCTCACCGACAAAGTCTCCGTTGGCGAGCTTCTGCTCCACATCGGCAGTTATGGCCTTTGCTTCTGCGGTAGCGGTTATAAGAGCGGTTGCTTCATCCGAGGAGACTATTTCCTCATCGTTATACACTACATCATCTACAACGATATCAAAGCGAGGACTGGTTATCTTCTCGTTATTGGCATCATAGAGAATTACCTCGCAATGAACTTGTCCGACAATAGGAACCGTCTGCTCGGTGAAGTCATAGACGATAACGTTGTCCTTGATGGTGCAGTCATTGAAGAGATAATTCTTGTCGGGTTTCACCCCAGTAAATACGGCATGGCATCCCTCGGTAATGCGGTAAGGCTTGCCGTTCTCCGTAAGAGTTATATATATGCTACGAGCCGTGTCTCCCTTCTTCGCAGAAATCGAAACCTGAGACCCGGTATCGTGAATATCCAAAGATATTCTATGTATGGAATTGTTCATAAAATCCCTCCTAAATCATTTAAAGAATACCACATAGGGGTGGTTAAAATAACCACCCCTACGATTTAATAAGTTAGTGCCATGGTGCTTCGTAGATAGTCTTTGCAGACCATCCGTTGAGATAGTAAAGAGCATCCTTCTGTGCATAGGTTAAAGGCAACGAATGGATTACCCAAAGGACTTCTGCCTTAACAGAGCCACTATCGGTTTTTCCGTCTCCGTTATTATCTGTACCCTTACACTTAGACCTCTGCTTGGAGTAGTCATAGTATACATCCACAGTGATGCCATAAGGCTCAACCTTTTCGTAATACTTGGCTACTGCTTCCTCGCTCAAGTCATCGTAATCGGGATATTCCTGCTTGAATTCCCAATACTGCACTTTGGATGTGGCTTCCTCCTCGGTTTTCTCGCCATAGTTGACGAGCATCCTCTGAGCCTCGCTCTCGGACAGATTGCCTTCCTCATACTGCTCACGGAGATAGGAAGCGAATTTGCTGTTGAAGGATTCCTCGGCTTCCTCTCGATCCTTGCCATTAGCAACATCGGTTTCAATGAGGTCTTCCTTAACCACATAAGCGGTTGCCTCGTCTCCTCCATCAAGAGCCATAAAGTAGTCATCTATCTTGTACATGCTCTTAGCCTTGTCGGAACTGGAGGAAGAATCCTCACCCTTACTGAGAGCATTTATTTCGGCATTTACAGATGCTACGATGGTATCCTGCGAGAAGAATCCTTCGGCTTTGATTGCTTTGACAATGCGAGTGTACTCGGCAATGTCTCCGTCTATACGAGCCTCGGCAGCTTCACGGATGCGAGAGTCATTCTCTCTGAGAGCCTTACGGACTGCGGACTCATAAGCCTTGTCATCCTTGTAGCCACTCTTCAGTCTATCCACATAAGCGGTGTCTCCGTTTACGATGGCATCGTAGAGCTTGTCACCCTTGGTTTCGTTGGGAAGCCAACCGACAACCGGGATAGATGACTTAACATCCTCCCATACCTCGTCTAACAGACTGCCTGCGGAGGTTTTTCTGCCATTGGCATCTTTTACGAGAGTTCCGAAGAGGTTGATGGCACCGTTGATATCCCTGCGGACGTTCTTAATGGGGAGACCTACAAGAGAACTGATGCTGTCTGCAATGCTCCCTAAGGCACCTGCGACTTCCCACTGATGCTCGGCAAGTTCTTCCTCGTCCATATCAGTGGTGTCCTTGGATATGACTGTTACAGTCTGCTGAAGGGTATCAACCAAGTCAGCAACGAGGGACATATCTGCTCTCTCGATATCGAAGCCTTGTGCTATAGACCATATATCCTTTAGGAATGGGATATAAGTGAGAGGATTAATGCCATCGAGCAATTCGGTTGTCAGTCTCGATGCATACTTTTCAAGGAAGGTCTCATCCTCATCATCATCTCGCATAGCATATACCAGTGATACCAAGGCGGCATTGAGGACAACCGAACCATATACCGCACCGATTGCCTTGGCAGCATACTTCTTGTCACCTCTCTTGCCCTGCCTCAAAGCATCCTCAAGCATATTGATTGATGTGGTAGGCTCTGCCATAAAGGATGTCCACATATTCATAAATGCAGATTTTGCTCTCATATTGGCAGACCTTGAGAGAACAGAGTCATATACCTGAGTCTTGGTGATGACCTCGGTAAATCTCTCTCCCACAACCTTGAGGAACTCCTCGGAGTTAGGTTTGAGGTCTTTGTGCTTAGATACAGTCTCTCTCTTGACAGCCTCCCATATAGCCACCCAAGCCATTTCATCGGCAAGGGCAGGAACTTTGGAGAGTACATCGTCTCTGTAATTGCTATCGGTAACGAAGCCTTTGACCTTCTCAAGACCTTTATAGTCCTCAGATTTGATAAAGTCCTGCACAGACCTTCCCATATTGGTATCAAATCTGCCCATCTCCTTAATTATGGCTATAGGAGCATACTTTTTGACCTCTGCCCAAAGAGTCTTGTGCTTCTTCGGAATGACTGTCCTTACGATACCTCTGCTGATGGGAGCAATGCCGAAGTGTCTCATATCCACAAGAGCCATTGCCCTTATCATTGCGGTAGGCTGCTGAACTACTACGGACAGAGAAGCCATAACTGCCGCCTTCTTGAACTTGGACATAAGAGCCTTGGAGAATGTTTCTCTCGGATCGGAGATAGCACCGCCATTCAAGTCTTTGAGCAGTTGTTCGATGTACTGGGTAGCACCCTTTCCGTAAGCATTCTGAATGAACATTTCTACAGACTCAGTTGCCATCGTATCTGATGTAGGAGTCTTGTAGTTGAACACTCTGTAGAAGTCCTCCATGGAAAGCACGAATGCATGGTACATACTCATCTCATTAACGTGGTTTGCCCACACATCCATAAAGGGAGTCAGCACAATGGGGTTGCTTGCCTTCTGAACAGTTTCCTTGCTGAAACCACTGTTCTTAATCTTGACCTCACCCTGCTGCTGTTCCTTCGCCTTTGCCATAAACTGTGTAGCAGATTTAAGAGGGAAGTAGAACTTCTCTTTGAACAGTTTAACACCATACATCACAAGAGAAACCTCATTACCCTTCTCACCCATTACATCGGAGAGGTAAGCCTGCATCTCGTCAACGAAGGCTCTCTGCTCATTGGAAAGTTTGCCCACGATATCAGCAAGGGTTTCAACAGAGAGGTTATAGGCGGTTGCCTCTGTAGGGTTGAACTTCATAGGAATGCCGAGCTTGTTCTTAATGGTGACCTCGGTGGTCTCATCGAAAACAATACCGCCCTTCCTCAGATGCTCCGCTGCCTGCTCTCGCTTAGAGTAAGCATACAGAGACATTATCTGTTCAAGGGATAACTCAAAGTCCATCCCGGAGGTAGAGGTGAATTTGTACCGCTTCTTGAAGTCCCAAGAATCATAGTTGTGTTTCTTGGACTGCTCAAGGTAGTATTCTCTTGCTTCGGTGACATCTACTGCCCAAGTATCCTCTCCTGCTCTCACGTTGTTGAAGACCTCGGTAAGGGTGTCTGACCCTATGCGATTAAATGCATATATAGGCTTCAGATTGTTCCAAGCAAACTTTTCAATGCCTTCCGTTCCTTTTCTGCGGAGTTGTTTCTTACCACCGACCTTTTCGACCTCCATCATAACCCTATTTCCGAGGGTCGCAATGCTCTCATTCTTCGCATTCTTGAAGGATTTGTTAGAGTTGCGGATGGTAGTCAGCACCATCTTGTACATATCGTACACATCCTCAAGCTGCTCAAGGGTCATATCACGGAGAGGAGTATTACCAACCTTCTCTGCAATATACTCAAGGCGAGAAGCAATGACTTCGTCATGGGAGTTTGCGATAAGAGGATCGTCAGAGTTCTTGATGTCATTGTAGGCATTCTTTAACTTGGTGAGTTTATCACTCATCTTGTCACCTTGTGCCTGAATGCGGTCTCTTGTAGCGGTGAGAGAAGCAATGATATCGGGGTCTTTTGCCTTTGCGATAAGGTCATTGTAGTGAGCCACTCTCTCTTCCGCACCGACAGTATCCATATTAACTGCATCGAGAGCCTCGGCAACAGCCTTCTGTAAGCCAATCATAACGTGCTTGTCCTTAGTGCCACGGAGCAGGAGTTGATTCAGTTCGGATACCACACTCTTAATCTTATGCCTCATAGCAGTCTTTTCTCTGCCTTCAATAGCCTTCTTACGAGACTCTTGGTTACGAGCCATAAGTTCTCTTGTGGTCTTGGCTACCTTTTCCTTATACTGCCTCATAGCCTCTGCATCCTTCTGCTTCTGTCTCTTTCGTGCGAGTTCTTTCTCACGAGAGAGGACATTCTTTAAGGCTGTGGTAGCCTCAAGGTTGAGAAGCTGACGGTCATAGGTGGTGATGCGGTTAGCAATCTGCTTCGCCTCAAACTGAAGGTCTTTTCTCTGTGAGGGGTCTACACCGCCCTTGGTGAACAGTTGCTGTTGGATTTCGGAAAGTCTCTGCTCCTCAGACTCGATGAGAGAAATCTTTTTCTTATACTCTGCGAGTTTGTTCCTCTCGATATCGTTCTGTGCTGCACTCTCAAGGGAGTTCGCAAGGATGGAGCGGTTGGTTGGCTTCTTCTTTTGGAATAGAGCCTGACCCTCATAGAGAACAGATTTTTTCATAGAGTCGGTGATGTCCATAGACCATACAGATGTCAAGCCTTTCCACTTTCGCATCTGTTCTGCCACGGATTCTTCGGTCTCGCCTGCATCCTCATCTATAATCCAATCTTCAAGGAGAGCATTGTCCATCTCTTCTTCCATGCTCAACTGTTTGGTTTGGATATCTGTTTTACCTACCTTCGCACCCCACTGTCTGCCGTACTTACGGAGGAACTTCGGCATATCTTGGTCATACTCTATGCGGTAACCTTCGGCATATTCATCCGACCATCTCTCACTTTGAATGTCGGCAGGAGTCCAACCGATGAAGTCATAACCTTGCTCGGCAGCCATACGGAGTAGTCTCTTGAGTACGAACTCGTGGTATGTGTCCTTGAAGGGAGCATCGGGAGTAAAGTCCCCGAATCTCATTTTTGTTTCAAGCCGTTTTCTTTCCTCGTCAACAGCATCCATCTTTTCATTGATTTCGTGAACTATCGTTTCGTCAGCCTTCAGCATTTGATTATACAGAGAATTCCACTCTTTTTTAAGGTCTGCAATTCTCTGACGTTTTGTATCTATTTCGCTGACATATCCGTCTTTATGTCCCTCATTATGCCAGTCAGACTGAATCTCCTCAACGAAGAGCATCTTCTTGCCATTGACCTCAAAGTCTTGAACACGAGCATGAACGAGAATTCCGCTCTTGTCTTCCCAATGCACACCCATCATGGTGTTAGTATAGGTAGACTCAGGTAATTTGAAGAGTAACTCACGGTAGTTCGTGCCGCCCTTAAGCTTGTACTGTCCCCATTTCGTCATATACTTTGCTTCTTCTGCACGATGCTTTGCTTTGACTTGATTGATTCTGCTACTAAATCTATCAGCACTTTCAGCAATAGTTTTGAGCATCCTCTGTTCCTGCAAAGGAATACCTTCCAAATTTCTGTAGGCAACCTTTGCTTTAATAAAATCACGGAACACACCCTTCTCAAAGGATGTCATCTCATACGAGTTCATAAAGCCTTCGGGGTCTCGCATAGCATCTCGGAGCGCCTGCTTCTCATTGTCATAGCCGAAGTAGTCATCACTATACTCAATACATCTCCGAAGTGCAGCCATGGCAGCTTTGTATTTGTAACCAACCTCTGTCTCGCCCTTCTTTGCGGCATCAGCTTCAATCAATTTGCTAACAACTACACTTTCAAGGCCTGCACCAAAATATGTAACTGGGATGTCAGAGCCAACGATCCTCTTCCACTCAGACTTGAGATTTTCAGCTATGGTATCTCGTTCTGCTTCGTACTTGGCAATCTGCTCCAAGTGTTCCTGACTGTATGGCATCTCCCTATCGGTGAGAGTCTCCTCCTCAATCTGAAGCATAGAGCCGTTGATGAAATCGAGCAGTTCCTGCTTGGTGACGGACTTCTTACCTTCAAGGAAAGGCACGATACCCGACCAACGAATTTCCTCTGCCTTAACACCCTTGCCACGGAGCATATTGACTACAGAGTTAGCAGCGAGTTTTTCCTGCTTAACTCCCTCGACAACCTTGCCCATCTGAGAGTAGAAGGTGGGTGCATAGGAAGTAGATTTTTTGAGTTGCTTCTTGACAGTTTTTTCTTGACTTTCTGTGCCTTCTTGCTGTATAATGTCCTCGAAAAAGAGTTCTCCATTGGCACCCTTTGTGGTGTTTACGGCAGCATGTAAAGTCTGTCGGGTGGGGGACTCTTTTTCTGCATTAAAACTGTAAACAAAGCCTCCGTCATCCTTTTCCTTTACATTGATTGTAACTGTATAAGGTGTCAACTCCTCCTCACCATATTCTGCAAAATATATGTCATTCACAAAGTAATGCCACATTTTTACACCCGTATGGGTTTCCAAGTCTTTCCCTGTCTCAAGTTTGGAGTAATTATATGTTGCTTCAGATGCTATTTCGTAGTAGTCGTCTGCAAGGTCGAGAGTGACCCTTTGCTCTGTGTGATTTCCGTGTCTGTTGCCACCTGCAATCTTGCTCGCATCAGTTGGTGTATTTTGTCCCTCGTCAATGGTTGGGTCAAACTTTGCGAGTATAGTTCTTGAGGTTTCTCCGTTTGAGATAACAAGGTTAATAGGATTCTTTGACCACACGTTTTGAATATAGTCAAGAATCCTTTCGGATTTTGCCAGTTTTGGAGTTCCTTTTGGAAAACTTGATTCATAAATTGCTCTTCCATCTTTGGCAACACCTTTCTTCGCCTGCTTCTTTACAGATGGTTTATAGCCTCTCGGCTTAACAATCTCCATAATCTCATCACGGAGTCCTTGGTTGTCAAGGTGGTCTCTAAAGGCATCCGACACATCTTGCTCTGCCTTTAATGCCTTTATAAGCACAGCCTTATAGTCGGAAGGAAGACCATCGTGGAAGAGGTCTACCGCTTCTTGGGAAGAATGCTCGCCAGTTATAGTGTCATAACAGTCGAAGTCCTCAACCAGTTTGTAGTAGTTTTCCTCTTCGGCAAACTCGTTGAATTTGGGAATTATCGACAAGCCTTTTGCATCAAGCTCTGCCTTGGTGATAAAACTGCCATCGGTGAGGTAATAACCATATTCACCAACACTCTCGTTATATTCACCCTGCTCGCACCATTCAATGTACTTGGCTGCCGTGGTCTTACCATCATAGAATACTCCGTCTATAGTTTTACCGAAGTATTTATAGAAGTTGAAGTCCCCTATGTTTTTGTCACCTATCTTGGCACCGTCTTTAGATAAGCCTACAGTAGAGCCATCCTTCTTTAAGAGCATGGTGTTCTGCACGTCTGTGAAGTCTTCGTAGAATGCGATCTTCAAAGCTGCCGCAACTTGTGCATTAAGACCGCTCTTGTGGTAAGGTATAACCATACGGATGGTGGGGTCTCGCAGAAGTTTAAGAATGTGAGCCTTGCTGACACCAACAGTAATAATGCCGAGGTGCTTCGCATAATCTCTGTTTACATTCTTTTCCCCTGCCACTTTGAAAGCCTCTTCAAACTTACCTTCCTTAATGAGTTCATAGCAGTAAGAAGCCTTTCCTTCGGTGAGATTGTCATACATAATACCACTCTGTAAAAGGGTAGCACTTCTGACATCTATAGATTCATCTGCCCACACATACTCACAAGCATCAAGGTTTTGAATGATATCGTCATAGGTAATATCTGCTTCAGCCTTACCAAGTTTGTCAGCAACTTTAGATATATCCAACCCGGCAATAGATTTCTCCCACTCGGTGGCTTTCTCTTTGTCGGCTTTTTTCTTGATTTTGTTCAAGTCGGTTGCATTCTCTCTTACGGCAGCAATGGCTGACATATTTATTTTGCCCTTTGTCAAACCAAAGAGCCTTGCAAAGTCGAGTTCCTTTGTATATGAATGCATAGGAAGTCCCTTTGCCGAAAGGTCTGCAAATGCTTGCACATAATCGAAGAACATGTGTGCCATAAAATCACTAAAGGAATTCATGCGGACACCGCCTATGGCAAATGCACTTTTTGCATTGTATCCTGCGATGTTAAGCACAGAGTTATCGTATATTGCATCGTTGCTTGAAGGCTTCGGTACTGATGTACCGCCCCAACCATCAAGAATACCTCTGATATTAGGAGCAAGTCTCTGTATGGTGTCAAATCCTTGAGAGCCAATAATATCAGCACCTCTGAATGTATGACGGAGGTGAGGATTCTCCTTTAAGATTTTTACAATTGCACGAACGTTGGCATTGCCCTCAACAAATTTGCCGTTAGCCTTCTTCTCAAGCATACTGTCAAAGGAGTCATAGTTTTTGCGGTTTTTAACATCCTCCTTGCCATCACTCCACTTGCGGTACATAACTGGCTTGCTTGTATCGATCTCTATTCCGTCATCAACAAGATTGGGATTCTTGGTAGCAAAGTTAAAAGGTGTGAGTTTGCTCTTATCACCCACTACGGAATAAAGAATATCGTTCCAAGTGTTAGCAAAGGAATCTGCCCACTCGGTCTGCCTAAACCTCTTGGAGTCAACGAAGCACAAAGCACATGCTATTTCAAAGCCGTGTTTCTTTATGGCTTGGTTAATCTTAACGATATCATCCTTGGTAAGATTACTGGCCTCAAATGCAGGGTCTTCTGCAAGCATATTAAGAACAAAGTCTAACTGTCTTCTCTTCTTACATACCCTTGAGAAGTCTTGGTTAAGTTTGTAGTCACCATTGTTGATACTGGTGGTGAAGATCGGGTGACCATTCTCATCCAGTTCTACCTCGGTATCCTGCCAGTTACCAAACACCGACAATGCAGTATCTTTTTTGATTTCTGCCATTGCATTGTAGATATTATCAATGGTGGAAATCAAATCATTAGCATCGGCAGCTCCGTACTGCTCTTTAAGATAGTTCAAAAGGGTTGCTCTACCAGTCTGCTGATATTGTTTCATCTGCATCTTAATAGTGCCATCCTCGGAAACACTTACAGATTCAGTTTCAAGAGTGCCTACTGCTTGATAACTCTGCACCGCATCCACCGCAGCCTCCTCAAATAAGGAGTACATCTGCTCGAGGACATCCTGCATTCCAAGGAGTGATTTTGCCTCATCGGATGTGGGAGCAAGACCAAGACTCTTATACATATCACGAATCTTATTAAGAAGTTCGTAAATGTGCAGTTTGATTTTATCAAAGAGTTCAAGGTCGGTCTTGCGGAGTTCCATCAGCTTGTAGACAGCATTACTGTCAAGAAGCATTGTTTCGCAAGCATCACAAATCATTTCCTCGTAGGCAAGGTCTCTATCCTTTGTGCCGAGTTCTGCCATCTTGTTGTCAACAAGCTGAGAGACATCCACACCATGGTCTGTGTACTGCTCCACAAGGAACTTAGCAAAAGTGTCGAACTTTGCAGGTGACCACTTTTTAATGAAGTGAACAAGTTCGTGAGATAACGTAAACACTATAGTCTTGGCATCGTCATGTGAATTCTGAAGGTCAAGATAAATTGTGTCGGTAGCCTCATCGAAATAGCCGTTGGCATCCTTACCATTGGGGTTGCGAGTAGTTCTTGCATCATAGAACACTATGTCAATACCGATGGCTTTGGCTAAATGTTTTGCAAGTGAGACCGCTCTCTTTTGGAGTTTGCCCTTTGCTACTACACTTTCCGCAAAGTACACTTTGCCTTTTTTAGTGGCAGATTCAGAAGGTTTGCCCTTTACCTTGAGGTCATCAATAAATTTTTGGGCGCTCTCAGCCTCACTGGCTCTGTCCTGAGAGCCAAGTTCATAGGCGAATTTTCTCTGCTCTTGGGTCAGTTCTCCTGCGAACTTTACTGCTGTTCCATCCTCGTTTCTTGCAGTCAGTTTTTCCCTACCGAAGTTGTATGCTCCGTAGACGTATGACTCTTCAAGACCTTTTATGAGGGAAGCAACCTCGGAGGGTTTCGTGTCGGGAGAAATAGAAGACATTGCCATTCGATACAGAGCATTTGCGGAAGCGGTGCTTATAGACTTATTGCCCAGTTTCATCTTACCGATGTTTTCTATGATGGCTGCCTCGGCATCACTTCCATAAGCAAGGTCGGATGCCTTTATCACCATTCCGTCATCAAGGGTAAGGTTTGCCTCTCCACCCTCGGAGATGCTATCAATTTTTTGAATATTGACAATAGCACCAGTCTTTGTGTTGATGGTCTTGCCCTCGGCAGAAACCTCAAATTCGCTCTTCAAGAGGCTTTCCTCTTTAGGTGAGGTCTTATCTATGGTGGGAGTAGAAAGTTTCTTCTCTGCCATAATCCTCGCATGTTCGGAGGGCATTCCCATAGACTCGAACTCTTTAACCACACTGTCGAAATGCTCTGTCGAGTAGGGAGCAACTGTGGAAGAAGTGGTTTCCGCTGCTTCAGGTGTGGCAGTGGTGGATGCAGTGGTGGGTGCAGTAGCCATCCCAGTAGCAATCTTAACGAGGTCATCAAACTCTCTTGTTCTCTGATATATGGCGGTGTTTCTGCCTATGATGTTCTTTTTCAAAACATCCTCAAGAGGTTTAAGACCTTCAAGCACCTCTATCTGCTCATCGGTGAGGCTCATCTCTTTGTTGAGAAAGGCTTGGTAGACCTTTGCGATCCTCTTGGCATCAGTCTCTGCAACACCTCTCTTGGTGAGTTCGATAACTATATCCGATACATTCTGTTCAGAGAGAGTACCGCCCACCTCTTGGAGGAGTAAACCTATCTTGTGTGCGCCAGTCTCGTTGGTTACCTTGTCTGCTATCTGATAGGCTACAGTATCCGCAGAGAAGGTTGTGCCGAGATTTTTAAGCCTTTCGACACCGCCATCAACCTTCTGCACTTTTTTGCCGAGGTTGGTTGTCTGTACGTCCGAGACTATGGTGCTACCGCCTTCAAGGATGCCTGCGGATAATGCTCCGAGGATACCTGAATACAATGCCTCGGTTGAGAAGAGGTTGATGTCCTCGTTTGTGCCGAGAGTCAAATTCTTAAAGTAAGGAGTCAGCACTTCCTGAAGATATTCTTCGGTGAACTCCGATGCCATATTACTGCCGAGTTTAAGGGAGACTCTCGCAAATGCATTGTCGAGGTTGTTGATATACTTGGTTAAGGTTTTGGTTGTGAGTTTGCCACCGAGCTTTCCGATACCACCGAGGAAATACTGAAGCAGAGCCTCCGAGCCACCGACCATTGTTGAGTACATACGAGCCTGACCTTTATCGAAGCCGAGGTTAAGTGCTTCCGCATATGCATTTCCTGCCGCAGATGCACCCATAAGTCCTGCACCGACTACGGCACCTGCGGTAGGGTTGATAGCACCAACCACAGTAGATGTCAGTATAGACGGAAGCATATTGGAAGTGGTGTTGATTAAATCGTAACCTACTTGTCCGAGGGATGTGTCACCCATCCATTCGGGGAGTTTGCCAGTATCGGCAAGGTCTTCACGAATCATACCCGATGCTATTTGAGTGTCGGAGGGAGTGATGTAATCGTCCGTGGTGTTGAAAAGATTTTCGACACCCGATCCAAACTGGTCAAGTCCTGCCTCGATACCGAAGAACAACCTCTCGAATGTGGTGTCATTCACTTCTCGAATTTCCATCGCACTTCGAGTGTTGAGAGTCTGCTGAAGATTGCTTAGGTATTCGTTGGCTTTTTCTTTGCCGAACTTGGAGTAATAGTAGTTGTAGACACCTATTTCTTCATCGGTCATATAGTTATAGTTGCTATTGATGTATCCCGGTTTCATAGTGGGGAAAGACAGACCTTGGTCATTTGTATAGGTAGCATTCTTTGTCCAATAAGAGTCTTCATTATCCCTATAGCCATCTATGTTATTGATGTACTTGTAGGTGTTATCGGTTACAGCACTATCGGGAAGACTGAAAGAGCCAAAATCTGTTGCCCCCACAGCATCACTGTGGAGTTTGAGACCTTCTTGATATCTCTTGGCCTGCGCATATTCGGCAGATATACCGCCAAAGGTGTTTTTAAACTCTTCAAAGGTGTAAGCCTTGCCGAAGTTTTGCTTAGTAACTTTAGCAAACCACTCGTCTCTCTCCTTTATAGCGGCTTCTTCGTCTGCCTTGCTATAATAGGTGATAACTCCACCATCTTGAGTTGAGGTCTTATCCCAAGTGCCTGCTTTACGAGTATCCCAACCATTGTATGTCTCCATGATGTTGGAGTAGGCTTGGCTCTGAGAATTGAGAAGATCGAGATGCTTGGGGTCTGCCCACTTCTCAAGTTTTTCGGTGTCCTTAATTGCCTGATTGTACTCCTCCTCGGTATCCCACTTAGAGTAATATTCAGAAGTCCTTCTCATTTGGTTAAAGGCAGAATTTTGGTTCTTTTCAAAGTCATCAAGAGTTGAGATTAATTGATTGTAGATGTCCGCATCGAGGTTATTCTTGTTGGAGTTTAGATGCGCTCTGATTGTATTTGCTCGGCTTCCCAACTCCGAACTTTTAGAGGAGTAATTCTCATAAAGCGAGGATGCATTATTGTATCCAACATTTTTATAGTCCTCATTAAAATTGGAAATATAATCCTTGGCATCGTTTATAAAACTGTTGATGTACTGCTCGTCCACACCAGTTTTAAGATTGCCGTTTGAAGACCCCTCGATTATGGTCTCTACTCTGCTTTTTTTCTTTTCTGTGCCATTCTTTTTGACACTGCTTATGATGTTGTTTACTCTCGACATAAGCAACCTCCTAACTTATTATAGACCGTACTTTTGAGCAATCGTTGCGATATCGTTATCGGTAAGGTCTTTTTCGTATTTATCAAGCATTCCTTTAACATAATCCTTATAGGTTTTATACTTTTGGTTGTCGGGATTAGACCCTCTTGCAAATTCACGAGGAGTGCGGATTCTTGCAGTAAAGCTTGTGACAGCAGGGGTTTCTTCGTAGATGAATTTACCATCGTCATCACCTTTATCAACAACTCCACCCGGAGGAGTAGCTTTTTTCTGTGTGGTGGTTACAGTGTTATTTTTTTTTTCATTTGCTATCACCTTGTTAACCATAGCCTGCGCATCAGCGGAAGAGATTCCTGCTTTTGCAAGAATGTCAGCAGAAGGCATAGTACCCAAGCCAAGCATGGCCATAGCCAATGTATTGGCATCCTGCTTTTCTTGGTATCCTGCGGTCTGCTTATCGGAGTGGAGGTTATAATCCATTCCAACTGTATCAGACCATCTCTCGTAGTCGGTAGCTGCTTCCTTATCTGCCCTGCCAGTGAGGTAGTCAAGGTTGGTGTAGTAGTCGGAAACGTCATCACGATATCTGCCGTAATCCTTCTCGTCCTGCTGTCCCAAAAGAATTGCTTGGTCTTTGAGGTCTTGTCCCTCTTGGTTGTACTGATTAAGGGCAATCTGATAAAGTTCGGGGACTTTATCGTTTAACTCCTGAAGGTAACCTTGATAGGTCTGCTGACCCACAGTCTGTGCATAGGAGTTGCCGTAGCCTCCAGTCATAGCGGCTGCTTGACCCATGGTATCCATCATTGCCTGCTTGCCCTGAGTGGTGAACTGGTCTTTATACTGCTGATAAAGGACATCTCCGTTGAGGTCATAGGAGAATTCCTCTCTGTTCAGTATCTTATTGAGGGTGTCATTGAGTTGAGCCTGCCACTGTGAATTGTATTCGCCCGGTTTATTTGCCATGTGTTCTTGGAGCAAGCCTTTTGCCTGCGTAACAGTATCATTCTCAGTATAGGGGTCATACTTAAACTCCTCGTATTTAAACGAAGTAGGAGCAGTAGTCGCAGGAGTGGTGTTGCCTTGGGTGCTACCGCCTATATTAAGTTTCTGACCCACTTGAATTACATTGGGGTTGGAGATACCGTTGTCCTTGGCTATTTGCTGATAGGTTGTGCCATACTGTTTAGCAATGCCCGAAAGGGTGTCTCCTTTCTTTACAACATAAGTTGCCATATATTTTCCTCCTTACATATTGTTAATTACGTCAAGGATAAATTCCTCTATCTTTTTACCCTTGATATAAACATCTTTGTCGAAAATTGCCTCCCATTCGGAATAGAACGTGTATTCTTTAGAATAGTCGCAGTAAGTACCGACAGAAACATTTTTACCGCCTTTGCCGAGATGCAAGGCTACATCCATTGTGGGTATTTCAAAGGTCTTGACATCATGTTCACCGACATCGTCAATGGCTCGGATTTGAACTGAGTAAGATTTCTTGAGGTCGAAAACCACCCCCGAAAGCATACGATTGTATTCATCGGAAGATGTATTCGGTTTTGAGAGAAGATCGTTCCACAGATGAACTGAGTCATTCCACTCTTCTGTGGTGAGTTTCCTTCGCCACTGCAATGCACATTGGTTTGTATTCGACATAGGATAATAAGTCCTCTTGGCTTTTATCCACACTGAGGTACTGTTGCCGACCCTTATGCCGTTTCCGTCACTGCGGTAACATAAGATTGCATTCTCGCTTTCGAGAGGTACTACCAAAGGTTTTGAGTACGGAATGACCTCTATAGGCTGACTTGCCGAGTTGGAGAAACCTCGTGAGTCTTTAGCATAGGCAGTCACGTTGCCCGAAGACTGAATAACATCAGAAGTAAACGGTGCCTTGGTATATGCCTTGCCATCTATTACCGCATAAAGGTCGGTTATGTTTGCACCATACTTTCCATCGGCAGAGAGGCTGACATCGAGTTTGGACTTGCCTTGGATGTACATCCCATCAAATTGGCTTGGGAGAGAGCCATTGTTCAAAGCTACAGTCACACCAACGGAAGGCTTTGTGGCATCATTTTCCGTCATAGTGAATGTCTTGTCTTTATAGTCTGAATAGGTTGTGTTACCAATGCGAGTGTAAAGACCAACCCTTATTTTGTACTGTAGTTGTCCGTTACTTTTGACTCGCAGTTCTTCTCGTTCGGCTTCGGTTAATGTCCATTGGTAATTTCCAGTGTTCGGAATGTTCGTTCTTACACAAAGATGGTCACCAACTGGGTTAGGCTCAAGCCAAACATCCATGGGGAATCCACCGGGATTGCTAAAAGAAAAACTTGGGTTATCCACATCGGTAAAATCATTTACAGATGTTATTGTTGCCGCCCTTGGTATTTGGGTAAGGGTATAACTGCCTCCGTTGCAGGAATAGTTGTTATTGGAATACAACCATCCAGTGAAGGAGGATATACTGAAGGTCTTAGAACCATCGGTATTATGGCTAATCCACATAGTACCCGATGCTATGGTGTGGTCACCCTCATAATAGTTGGAGTATGTACCACCACTGTACACCTTAGTGCCGTTGATAGTTACGGCAGACATCTTTATTGCATTGCTATAGAAATCATGTCCGCAATAGACTCCGCAAGACCAAGCTATCTGAGTTCGGTTGTTTGGGATGTCTTGGTTACCTGATTGCGACCACTTAACCCAAAAATATGAGTCATAGGTGGTATTGGTTTTAAGAGTTCCGCTTGTTGCCATATCTCCACCTCCTTATTCAACCCAAGTGAAGGCTAATCCGTCTGATGTATCGGCTTTATATCCACCGAAATAGACAACACCGATAAACCTTGATGTACCTAAGATGTATAGGCAGCCGTTACCGATATAAGCAACCTCGTCACCATTGGCATCGAAGAACGAGAGTCGGTCTGACTTAAACCTCGCATACTTGAGGAAGGCACCGTCCTCGTTGGTTTCTCCAACCTCAACACCATATATGGCAGCTCCGCTTTCATCATATCCGAGCAAGCCACGTTTAATATAGGCATTGGTTGTTCGGGTATCTTCCTCAAGGTTGACGACCTTATCGGTTATGGTCTGCACGTTTGTGTAAACCTCGTTGACACCTTTGGAGTTCTCTTCTATAGACCTACTTGTCTCTTCAAGATATGTGCCGAAATCAGAGTCTGCGAAGTATCTGCCGTTGAAATCGGACATAATGGTCTCTTCATATGCCTGCACAATATCCGCAGATTTGATTATGAGAGCCTTTATGGAGTTAAAGGTATCCTCGGCTTCTTTTTCTGAAATCTCCTCTTTCTGCTCAAATTTAACAGCAGATGATGTGACATTGTTTACAGAGGTCTCGATTGTACTTAATGCCCAGTTAAGCTGCTCGGTCATTTGGAAGAGATAACTTTGCATCTGCCGCATCTGTTCCGTGGGGTTGGTAGCGGTAATCTTGGGAAGGTTAATGTTAATTCCCATTAGATGTCACTCCCTTGCTCAATGGTTTTGGTTATGGAGTATATCTTCGCATCTCCCTCTCCTACAATGCGAAGCCTGAAGTGGTCACATCGTTTGGGTCGGATCGGAACAGTGAATGAGCGAAGGCTCGTGCCAGTCATCGTGCCGAGATGCTCCCATTCTCCGCAGGAGTCATACTGAGCATAGAAATATACCCTTGTACCGATGTCGAGAGACATTCGGATATTAAGCCTTGACACATATTTTCTGTCGGGAGAAACTGTGCCAATAACTCCGCTTTCAGCCATCCAAGACACGGCACCTGCATCTACAGTTCCGCTTCCAAATAAAGTCTTGATGTCATTACTGCCCTTGGGGATGAAATACAGTTCATTTCTGCAAGAGCAGAAGGTTTTAACAGCGGTGTTGTCTTCCTTGTGCCACAGACCCTTTGGAGCATCAAACACGAAGAGGTTATACTCTCCCGATACATCCTTCATAGAGATGTAATACTTATTGCCGTGACCACAAGCCACTGCATCACTGTAGGAAACCTCTCCAAATGCGGAGGATATCTCAGCAGGCAGAGAGCCATCATAAGCACAGACCGCATTTCTCGACTTGTAGTAAAGCACCTCGTTTACAATAGCGAGACTGTCCGAGCATCCCTTCTGCACTCCTCTGCAAGTGGTGGTCTGTATCTGATAATTAGCAGGGAAGTTGCCGAAGACCTTATGCAAGCAATTCTCCTTGAAGAACAAAGGATATCCAAGGTGGGTTATTGCCCCGGTGAACTGTCCGTCAGTACCGCAGGAAGCCACATAGGAGTCGGTACTGATACCCATGAAGCAGTTCCAGTTCTTAAAGTCACCCAGCTTGCAAGCATAGATTTCGTTGACCACTTGTCCGTTGGCAGCAATACCATATCTGCATCCCCACAAGCGGTTTTCCGACTCGGTTATGAAGTCCAATTCGGGCATAGTTCTCTCAATGCGGAGAGCGGTCTCATAGGTAACAGCCTCATCAAGAAGACCTATAATGACGATGTAGTCATTCGTGCCTTCTGCACGTTCACCTTCGCCCTTATCGTGATATGCCTGCCACAAAGGGAATGAGTTTCCGTCAATCTCCTTTAACTGGGGTGACTCTTCGGGAAATCCACTTATCTTAACTCCATCGTACTGCTTAAATGCCGAGGCAATGTTCGGTGCGGATATTTTGATGTAGGTTGTAGGTATGGTTACCCACATCTTATTTGTCTTAGAATATTGCTTCAAAGAGTGGGGGGTGGAAGATAGGTCAATCCACAAAGGAATTTCAGTTTCGCCTTTCTCCATCTCTTCTGTGATTTCGGGCGCATTAGGACTCTTTTGGGTGTTTGTGTACTCAGTTCCGTCCAGTTTGCACATCTCATATGAAGCGGTTACCTTCTGCCCTTCCACCGCAGGATACGATGCTTCGATGTTACCAAAGTCGGTTAGATCGAGAGTGTTGATGTACTTCTTGTCGGGCATTATGATGACATAAGCGCCCATCGACACCAACTGCTTGGGGCAGTCCTCCTCCGCTGTGGAGAGTCCCATATCGATGCGGTACTCGTTCATACAGAAGTATTGTCCATCTATATAGCACAGAGCATCCTTTGCTATCATCCCCTGCGGATTTGAAGCGGTTAAATATGTTCCCCTTTTGGTACGAGGAGAGAGAACTGGATAATATGTTGAAGTGAGATTCTTCATATCATAGAACTCGTTCTCTCTGACGCGGAGGTTGTGGTTGTAGCCGAGAAAGATATCTACATTCTCTCTTGATGTAGCAATCTCATTAAGTTTAGGGAATAGCATTCTCCCTCCTCCTCTCAAAAGAATTTAATGTTTTTACCCTTCGGCATATGGGTGCGGTTGTAATACCTCGCAAATGCTGAATAGATTGTGTTGTACATTGCAATGCTATTGTTAAACCTTTTAGTCTCTTCGCTGGCATAGTCCATCTGTGCCTCAAGCCACTTAATATAGATGTCATCATAGGGAGCAGGAACGAGCAGGACGGTGTCAAGAGCCGTATCTGCATGGTATCCGTTGAAGGTTACATTCTCCGATCCTTCGTGAGTATCTATAATATTGGCTTTAATCTCCCCATCAAGGGTGGACAGCCACGATATCTTATCCTCCTGAGAGTAACTGTTAGGTTTAAGCGAATCAATGCGGTTGATTGCCTCAATAATGGTCATAGGTTTCACCATCCTTATTTGAAAAAAGGAGGACACACGCAAAGTCCTCCTTTCCCTTTTGTTTTCTTATTAGTTCAGTTGGTCATCAGAAGCCTTACCACTTGCGGCGGCTTCATATTCCATAGCCTCAATGAGCATCTTTTCGGAATGCTCAAGAGCCAGTGCAATGCATCGAGGAACTTCTACCTCGACACCTCTCTTAATCTGCATGGACTTGCCGTTGACAGCCACCCATACATCGTCCTTCTCGGTACGAGTAATGGGGATTTTGATGGTTACTAACGGCTCGTTAGGAAAGAGAGTGCTTTTCTTGGTTTTTGTGGTTTTTGTTTCTGCCATAATGTCCTCCTTAAAATTGAGGGGAGGAAGGGATTACCTCCCTCCCCATAGGGTCAATTAGTTGGCTTCAACATCTCCGCTGAGTTCAGACTTACACTCAACACGAATGAGGTATGCATCGAGAAGAATCTCGGCAGTTTTGATTGCCTTCCAACCGATGGATGCTCTCTGATCGAGGGCATCGGCTACACCCGAAGAGCCAAGCTGCTTGATGATGGTACGAAGACCGCCACCTTCAATCTCGGTAACACCATAGGCATTAGCACCGAGGAAGATACAGCCGAAGACTCCACCTTCGTAAACCTTGGCTTCGGAAGACTCTACGAATCTTACACCGCCAATCTTACCGAGCTCACCTTCATAGATGTTGTCGGGGGTGGTGTACTTGTGAGCCTCGATCCATTCGGGGTCATTCTGAAGGTCATATGCTACGAAGGGATGAATGATAGCAACATAAGAGCCATCAATCTTGGGAGCATTTACCTTCTTGAGGAAAGCAGCAACCTTCTTGACCTGCTTTGCGGTCAGTTTACAAGTCTCGTCAAGACCCTCACGAGTGGTAACCTCGGTACCGTCTGCCTTGGGGCAGAAGAATACATTCTTACCGCTCTGAAGAACATTACGAGTAATGGTATCAAGGGTAAGTCCTGCCTGATTACCGATTGCCTTAACACCCTCAGTAACCACAGGGTCGATGGTAGTAAGGTCGAGGATATCAGAGTAGGTAACATAGTCACCATACTGTGCTACCTCTGCCTCGATAGCGGTTACAGTGAGGCTCTTACCATCGGGAGTTACACCTTCAGTAAGAGGAGTGAGAGCCTTGGGAAGAGCAGCGAACTTACGGAATTCGATTTTCTTACCGCCATTCTTGGGAATGGGTCTCTTCTGAGCAAACTGGTCATGCACAAGCAGAGGCTGTGCTTCGACAAGAAGGGTCTTGTCATAGAAGGTTTTGTTCTCCACGGAAAGTCCGGGAGAAAGGGTGGTGTTGAGGTTCATATCAGCGAAAAGCTGAAGGTTAATTGCTAAAATGTTTTTCATAGTTATTCTCCTTTATTTTTGATAGAGGAGAACGGATAGATTCTGTTTAACCGAAACTAATCTTTTCTCCTCGTGCGACTCTTCTCTGAATATCGAGAATGTCGGCTTTGGAGAGTTGTGACACGTCACTCTTGGTTAATGATGCACTCTGCGAGTTCAGTCCGTTTTCGGTAGGTCTTGCTCCGTTGGCGGCTATCTTGTCTGCGATTTTCTTCTCTACAGTCTTGGCCGTAAACTGCATAGCACCTGCAATGATTTCGTCCTTATGGGCGAGTTCATATGCAGTTCGCACATCGACACCCGGTACACGGAGGAGGTCTGCGAATTGAGGATTCTGCAACTCAGTTCTAAGGTCAAACTGAGGATAGATTGCCTTCACCTGCTTAGACTCTTCCATCCATCCTGCAACCTTTTTCTCGGCTGCTTCCTTGGCATTCTGTTCGTCTCGCAGTTTCTTGAGTTCGGCATTTTCTCTTTCCATCTTCTTAAACTGTTTAAGCTGCTCTACTGTGACACCCTTCTCAAGAGCCTCTTCTTCGTAGTAGGCATCGTCTTCCTCAATGGCTTTGTTCAGCGCATTTATGTCGGAAGCATCGACTCCATACTTCTTAGCGAGGGTCTCAAGGGTGGGAGCGAGAGCCTCATATCTCTCAACAGTTTCCTTCTGACCTTTGAGTCTGTTTTTGATGGTATCCTGCATCCTTGCATCGTAGAGGTCTTTGTACTCACCTTTGATGAGCTTCTCAAACTCTGCCTCTCGGTCAATGTTGGTAGCAGTAGTACCATCCGCATCGGTGATTGAGGTTTGAGACACGGCGGCTGTCCCATTTTCGCCCGTTGCTCCTGCCGACACTGTGCCACCGTCTCCGCTACCGCCCTCGGCAAATAACTGAAGATCGAGTGTCATTAGGAATGATTTTGCATTTAGCATAAAAAGTCCTTTCTGTCCGTATCGTGGACGATTCGTTGGTATATATTAAGGCTCTAAGCCTTACCAAGCATTTGAAGTTCCACAAACTGTGGATAATTGTGTGCAAGAAGGTTATAACCTACTTGAGCCACAAAGTATGTGTGGAGAAGTTCTGCATAGGTCTCGTCCTTGGGGTGGCAAGTAACCACCGCATCACCCTTCTCCAATTTAATCGTGGGAGGCTTTTTGAGTCCTCCCTTTGAGTTTATATCTGTGACCATTTGAGCCACTGTATAAGCAAGAATTGAGGCTGATGCACATACAATATCCTCACCTAAAGGTGCTTGTCCTGCATGTCCTTTCAGTTTGAGGGACAGTGAGCCATTAGCCTTATTCTCAGTGAACTTAACCTTTATCATAGGTTTGCCTCCTTATGTCGGGTCAGTAGACTCAGCCACTCTCTGCCTTGCTTTCTTGGTGACGTGGGATTCCTTTTCGCCTTCTTTGCCACCGAGAGCCTCAGTCTCCTCGACATTTTCAGCAGGAGCTTCACCGCCTGCACCACCAGTAGGAGAGGGGGCAACTCCTCCAGTGATGCCTGCGGCAATCTGCTCTGCTAAATTACTACCCTCGTGTTTATCCACGATTTGAGCAAGTTGCAGCATCTGTTGTTGCATCATCATTAACTGTTGATACATTGTGCCGTTCTGTGCGATCCTCTGCATAATGAACTGCTTTCTGTCGAAGTCCATCATCTCAAGACAAGCGAGTGCTTGGTCACTCATCTGAGGATTGAAGAAGCCTGCGGAGTAGAACTGAAGAGCCAGTTCGTTCTGAGACATCTTGGAGTAGGGACTCTGCTTCTGAGCAGTTACCTCTATATCAAAGAGAGGCTTTCTGCCGCCCATCTCGACACCAAATTCGGTGGTTATAGGCTGTGCCTGAATGTTAGCATTGGAATACTGCACGAATCGTGCGGCGCCATTCTCTCCCATAATGCGGAAGCATCGGGGCATATCGTAGAACTGACGGATGAGTTCAATAACCATCACAATCATCTTGCGGTATGCTCTGTAGGCTGACTTACTGTTATCTCTTGAGAGCTTTGAGCCTGCCTCCTGCATAGCGGCTATGGCTGATGCAGCGGTAACACCCGATGTAGTACCACCAGTAGAGATGTCTCTGTTACCAGTGGTCTCCTTGAGTTCATCTATTTTGTTGTTCTTAACTGTGACATAGATATCGTTAAGAGGCTTACCTTGGATGGGGAGAATGCTGTCTTGACCGAGGTTGCCATCCACATGGACGAAGTCCTTGGTCATATCGGCATACTCTTCCTCGTTGACAGAGCCACTGTCATTGATAAAGTGACGAGGTTTTGCATTGGCAAGCATATTCATCATGATTGCCTGATCGCCTCTGTCTATGTAGGTCTGAGCATCCTTGCCAACATCTATGTATCCGAAGCCTGCAGGAGAGCCTTCAACCGGGAATAACACATCAAATACGAAGGGATACTCTCCGTGGTCATACCAACCTCTCTCAGCAAACTGAGGGTCATTCTCTGTGGCGAAAAGCACCTCATCATTGACGAACTTGCAGTAATGGAGGACGGTCCTGCCGTTCTGATTCTTCTTGTAGTACCAGTCGATAACAGCAGACTTGTTGTTTGTTTCCACTGTGTCATCATAGACATACTTGCTGATGTCAAGGGTGGACTCACCGAGTTTGCCTGCAAGCTGGGGATAAGCACCAACAAGCAAATCGTTGTCGGCAAGTTCAACGTGGAAAACATTACGGCTCTTCTGAATGTCGGTAATACCCGACTCCCAAAAGAGGTTAATGAGGTCAACCTTTCGGATCGAGATATCCCCAAGTCCATTAAGTTTGGTGTTGTCCCAAAAGACTCCGTACACACCAGTTCCTGCCTTGAGCTTGTAGTTCCATACATCACTGTAGGTCTGCTCAAACTCGTTCTGTTCGAGAACTACTGGGATAATGGATGAGAGCATCTCTGCCTCGCCCTTGTCCCCTTCTTCTCTCGGAAGGATATTGGGTGAAGGGAAGTTGTCCATAGCATCTGCATGCTTGTTGGCAATGCAGTTAAAGAGCCAAGCCGATGCAGGCTGAACATCCTTCTTTTGGTCTCTCATACACTCCCAGTGGCGAATCTTGTACCACTGCTCGTTATCTATGATTTTCTGCTCAAGGTTAGCCTTGCCCTTCTTGTAAGTAAGCAAGGTCTGATAGGCTGACTGCACTTGGGTCTTGCCTATAGGCTGTTTAGCAACACCAACAACCTTGTCTTGAGCAACAATAGGCTGTAAGCCTTTTTGCTTTAAAAAATCAAATATTGCCATCTTGTCCTCCGTCTTTTATAATCATCATCCTCGGTCTTGCTTTAGCCTTACCGAGGTCTTCTTTTGGTATATCTAAGTAAATGTTGAGAGGATTCTTGCCAGTGAAATCATCAGGCTTATTGGATACTCTCGGCTTGATGGGTCTGCTCATACAGAAGTATCTCACCTCATCGGCTACATGGTCTTCACCATCGGTATCCAAATCCTCAACCTTGTGGTCATCATACTGGAGAGCAGGCACCGTCCTTATGAATGCCTTGCAGTTACTGAAGATGTACATCATCGGGTAGCCGTTCTCATCAAATGCGAGTCTGTAATGGACCTGCATCCACCCTGCTATTCTCTCGTTATCTCCGGGGGTGAAGAATATCTTGTGCTTTGCTGCACTCTCAGCAACACTCTCACCTCGTGAGGCATCCCATATAGAAGGGTCAGCCACACCAGTTATCTTTCGCCCTTTGAGGAACGGATGCTCTCGCTCCAGTTTAGCCATCTCAGAGAAGATTTGATTCGGTGGGATGCGGAGACCTTCGTTATCTGTAGCGGTACATCCATACCACTCCATAATGCGGTAGATGACTCCGTCCTCATCCACAGTCCAATATCCTACAGAGAAGGGACGATGGTAACCAAAGTCAAAGGATCGGAATATTCTCCAATGAGAAGGTATCTCGAAGGGGTCAATAACGTGAGTCCACTGTCTGTCTTTGTAGTGTTCGGGGTCATTAACGAACTCTTCAAAGAAAGCACCTTCAACAGAAGACCAGTCTCCGAGGAGCATCATCTTCCGTCTTTTTTCGGGGAGGGACTCAAGCTGTGCTACATAATCGGGGTCAGCCTCCATAAATGCGGTGTTGTCATAAACTTTGGCAGGAATGAACACATAGTCTTCGGGTCTCTCCTTGCCTTTGTATGCTCTATCTACGAATAATCTCTTAACCCAGTGGTGACCGACCCCACCCGGATTCATCGTAAGGTACATACGAGGTGCGAATCTTTCCTTCATAAGTCCCGAAGAACGATTGGACTCACGGAGACAGTTGTACTGGAACTCCGTGAACATCGTTGCCTCTTCCATACCGATGACATCATATGCCTGACCTTGGTACTGAAGGACATCCTGCTCATTAGCGCAGTAGCCTAATTTCAATCGTGAGCCATTAGGAAAGGAGAACACCTTCTCTTGCTTGTTATATGTCGCAATGCCTTTAAGCAGTTTTAGAAGCGGATTAACGTGGTTTTCAGTAAGTTCGGGCAATGTCCTTCTCAACAGGAGAATCTGTATGCCTGCATATCTCATGCACAACAGCACGAATTTAACTCGCATTGCCCAAGACTTACCGCCAGCTCTTGCACCGCCATAGGCTATGTATCTTGCCCTTGCAAGGAAGAACTGTTGCTGTTTTGGATTAGGTGGTGGTATTCTGAGGTTTACTCTGCCCATCGGTTTTGCTCCTCATCCACACCAAAGGTAATAGAAACCTCGGTACTGCCATTGACATCTGCTTCAGCCTGCTTCTTGAGGATCGCAATCCTTGCCTTTTGTTCCTCAATATCAAGTGATGTCTTGAGGCTTTGGATATCTTTGATATCCTTAATAGTGCCTGAAAGGGACTTGAGAGCCGTTCTGTCGAGCATTAACTCCTCGGCTTGGAACTTCTCTACCGCATCCTCTACGGCTAAAAGCAACTTATCTGAGACAGTAAGAAGCCTTCTCATTCTCTCGGCTTGTTGGTCAGATTCTATTTCAACGATTTTTGTGACCGTTTTTGTAGCAACTTCATCCCTTAATGCTTTCCAGTTCTCTTTGGCGGCTTGTTTTCTCAAGGTATGGAATGAAACATCATACTTTTCTGCGAGCTTTCTGTAGCTCGTGCCACCTTTGATGTACTCTGCTCTTAACTTTTTCCAATCCACAGAAAACTCCTTCCTTCATCGGTTATGGGAATATTTTATAATAGTTGCCACAAAAAAATAACCACCCCTACAGACATAAAAAGAGGGAGACCGAAGTCCCCCTAAATCTCGCTTATTTTGATGCCATATTCCTTCAGCATCAGTTTTCTTTTGATGATGTACTCCTTTGTCCTCACTCCCTTGGTATCCTCCACCACCAGTTCCCCGGTGCGAGAATCTTGATAAACAAAGTCGGCTATGTAGACACATTCTCGCTCAATACATTTCTGCTTTGGCTTACCTTTGGCATCTATTACCTCCTCAAACTGAGATGGAATCAAAAGGAACTTCTCTTGCCTTCGGAGGTGTCTTATCTCTCCTGCTCTTTCAAGCAGCTTGAGTTCATAGTATCTCTTAGCCTCTCTCTTACTGTCGAAGGTTATGCCATCTATAGTAACCTTTTGATTACTATATTTATTATTTTTATTATAAT